>Ga0247782_1000018_pt1 | contig 240510 bp, 184 predicted proteins | sample UWRJL019104C5_FD_179928 | JGI IMG/M metagenome (GOLD analysis project Ga0247782, IMG submission 179928) | Plant litter microbial communities from Arlington Agricultural Research Station in Wisconsin, United States - UWRJ-L019-104C-5 | ecosystem: Environmental > Terrestrial > Plant litter >...
TATCCCTTTTCCCCCCCCCCCCCCCCCCTCCCTCACCTGTACCACACCAAAACCCCATCTCCATCTCCATTCACGGGTGACATAAACCAAACCCGTCAAAAATATTGAAAAAAAATGTCGCCCCTCACACTCCGCGCCAGCCGTCTCGCAACTACAACGGCATCCCTAACATCCCGGCGCACAATGGCCTCGATACGCGAGCGAATACTGGATCTCCGTTTCAAGCAGCCCGCCGAGTGGACCAGGACGCCGTCTGATTTCTTCGTCCCTGAATGGCTGAAGACGGAGTCGATGAGCCACCATCCTTTCGTGAGAGATCCCGCACCCGCCGATTGGCGCAGGATTGTTAAGACTAGGGTTACGAATCTTGCTATGTATGTTTTTCTTCTCTTCTTTTCTCTTAAGTTTTTTCTTTATCGTATATTTCTATGGTTGCGATTGTCCGCGAGCCTGGTGTTGGTTTTGTCTGTGGGCTTGGTATTTAAGGAGGTTGTGGATATCGATGTAGATGTTGATCGTTTGCATTCTTTGACTTACGTCCCTAGAACATTTCTGTGAGAAGAAATACTAACATATAAACCTACTTTACTAGATTCTTCCCTCTCATGACAGTAGCCCTGGGATGGCCTTACGCGTTATCGTCTATCCTCGACGGGCACGTGAAATGATTTGTGTTGACTGCAGCTCAACACAATCAGCGGCTGGCATTGTCCGAGAGACATAAACATCTTCATGTACCCCTACCTTTACTTATCCCCTTATATATGGGGCAACCGAAATCATTTCTATTCGTATAATGTATATATATCCAGCTGATAAGGACATCATGGAAGGGCGTGGCGTTTGAAGGAAAGGGTGCATATTATCTTGCCAAATGAAAAAGGGCTTACGAAAGAGGGAGAGCAGAAAATCCATGTAAACTAGATTATCTAGAAATCTATCAAAAGCAATAAATGACACAGGATAATACTTGAGTCTTCTTCCTGTTGCCAATCGCCATGCTTCTGTCTTGTCCAGATCGTCAGTAGTTGTATTCCAGATATCCCTCCCTCCCCTCAGGAACATGCAACTTCCTACCCGGCTCAGTATCTCCAAAAACGCCCCGGTCCGGATTATTTCTTAGCACCTTCGCGGTCGCCTCATAGTGTTCTTCGGCATAGATCTCAGCATCGAAGTTCAGAAGCCACGCCTCCCGCCGCAAGCGGAGCGACTGCGGGTTCTTCTTTGCCGCGGCGAAATCTGCCTTGTGCCAGATATCGCGAGTCTGCTCCCCCGTCTTCTGCGCCGAGCGCACGCGCTCGTAGCGTATAGCTTCGAAAGTTGCGATAGCCTCTTGTACGCCATCGCTTTTACTTTCAGCCGCAGCAGCAGCTTCCTGGGCTTTGGAGAGACATACGGCTATCGTGGCGCCATCTTCCATGGCTTGAGACGCTCCTTGGATCGACGTCGGCAAGAAAGGATGGGCAGAGTCTCCTATTAGTGCTATGCGACGCCGTGGTGAGATCCACGTCGGGAGCGGGTCGCGGTATACAAGTTTCCAGTCGATTAGGGGTGAGGGCGTACAGTCCAGGATCTTCTGCACGATGGGATCCCAACCCTCGAGCACCTTGCGTGCATCTGACAACGGTGCTTCGAAAGACCAGCTCTCTTCAATATCTTGCTCGTCCTAGCAGCTATTAGATTCATATCGTGTGCAAAATTTTCAGTATTTAGCGAGATGGCTCGTAAACAAACCTTGTGCGTACAAACCCACGAGAAGTCCTTTCCATTCTTCACGGTCGCCGCTATAAAATGAACGTCAGGGCCCAGCCAAGCCACATGTTTATCACCATTGTCCGTGAAGTAACGCAGATCAGGGTCCTTTGCGATCTCGTCGGCGTCGAACCACACACGGTAGACCGCATATCCCGACGCCTTTGGCTTATCCTCGTATCCGAGTACAATCTTCCGTCCGCCACTGCGCACGCCCTCTGCTGCAAGCACAACATTGGCGGTAATCTCCTCGCCACTTTCGAGAACAACGCCTGCCTCGTCGTCATTTTCGAAGTAATCCTCGACACGCGAGCCCAATCTCACGTCAACGCCAATTTCAAGTGCATGCTTGTAGACAGTCTCGTGAAACTCGCCTCGATGTCCATCGTACCGAATCCCAAATTCGGCTTGCTCCGCACTCCAAGTCTGCTTCAGAAGTGTTTCGCCTAGCCAATTCTTTAGAGTTAGGCCGTCGGCACGCTGGCTCAGCACCTCAAGTTGGTCTGCCACACCCGGCCATCTTTGGAAGATACGTGAGCTGTTTGGCCCAAAGCTGATGATATCGCCGAGGAGCTTCAGCTCGGGAAATTTCTCGAGTAGGATAACGCTATGTCCTTTGCGCTTACACTCGATCGCTGCCGTGAGGCCAGCGAACCCTGCGCCTACGACTATTACGCGGGCGCCGCTCTTGGAGGATGGTTCTGCTAATGTCATAGTGGCTTGCAATATGCTCGATTGTGTTTGTTTCCTTTCATGACCGGAGTTTCGTCCAGGAGTCCTGATCTAGGCTTTATGTAGCGTAGCATTCGAGTAGCGGTATCCCGGCTAACACTTCGCTTCACATGCGCCAGCCGAAGCCGATTGCTATCACCTCGGGCAGCCATCTTCTTTACATCGCTAGTTCCTTTTCCGCGCATTATCACTGTGTGGCCAATGCTAGTTAGGCGAGATCTGCATGTCATATTCTGCAGGGTGGTGTCTATCTCACCCATCTCGCGCACTCTTCCCCGCATGGCCGGGGTTTCGTCAACGGCCGGCAATTGTCTCGACCCATGGTGCCAAGCTATCTATCCCCAGATAGACTACGACTCAACGATAGTGGCTGGGTAAGAGCGGTAAAATGCGCGTGCTGGGCGTTCTAAACATGGTAACGGACGGCTGATATCAACCTAATTGTATAACATCCTCGTCGATAGTAAACCGGGGTGCCTTGGAGAATGTAGCCAGGGCGGACTTATAAGATCTTCTCCATCTCCAGTATGTTTTAACGAACTTTTGGGGTTCGCCATAACTGTTTGTAAATACGTCTGATCCTATCACGGTAGCTAAAATGGTTTGGGGAATTCTTGAAGATAAGCACATGGACCATGTGCCAGGCACTGGTATGGACCCGATCCTTGCTCTGCTATCCTAATAATCGCTAACTGGGATTGTAGTTCTCCTCGCCGATGCCAGTGAGGTTCCGAGAGAGTACCAGTCAATTCCTAGAGAATTGCTCAAACATGGCCGCGGGAGAAATGCGCATATCATATTGGCACCGCAACCGAGCGATTCTCCAAACGATCCATTAAATGTGGGTGTTTGAAACGCACAGACCATTTAGCCTTGAAAGCTGATGATCGTAAAGTGGCCAACTTGGCGGAAAGATCTCATACTGGTGATTGTCGGCTTGTCTGCAGCCGTCGTGGGAGCATATGGTCCTATGCTGTCGCCAGGATTCGTTGAGATTGCTGCTGATCTGGACATCACTGTCAACACCTTGTCACAAGCTACAGCTTGGGTGATTCTGTTGATAGGTCTATCGCTCTTTATATTCAACCCGATCGCGAAGAAGGTCGGCAGACGGCCTGTCTATGCGATCTCAAGTATCATTATGCTTACTGGCAGCGTCTGGGGAGCCGTTTCACAGAGCTACGGCAGTTTTCTGGGCTCTCGTATCTATAGTGGACTTGGCATGGCCCCATATGAAGTGCTTGTCCAGTGTACCATCGCGGATATGTACTTTGTTCATGAGAGGGCGACGAGAATCGCTATCTGGAACATGTTTCTCTTGTGTGGTATCAGCGGTGGGGCCCTCATTGCCGGTTATATTATAGAGGTAAGGGATGCTATTCTTCTAGTGTGCCACATCTGCTAACGTTGTGCTCTTCTAGGACCAAGGTTGGAAGTGGACGTTGATATGGTGTGGCATATTATTCGGCATATTGCTTCCACTGGTGATATTCTTTGTTCCTGAGACGGCTTATCGAAGGCAGTCGTATGAAGAACGCCTCAGAGTGGCTATCGCGGACGACTCCAAGCGAGAATCGCAAGAAAAGAAGGACGCTACCGTTGAACAGAAAGAGACTCTAACGGCAGTGTCAGAAACCGGAATACAATCAGAGCCGAAAGACTCCTTTTTGCGGTCGTTGAGGTTCTACACCGGAGTCTATACAGAGACACCACTCTGGAAGATATTCTTACGACCCATGGTGATATTTTGGTATCCAGCTGTCCTCTGGGCGTTCCTACTGTATGGCGCGACGTTGACATGGATCGTGGTATTTAGCGTGGTCAACGCGGTTATTTTCACGGCACCGCCGTACAACTTCTCGGTATCCCAGACAGGCCTCATCTCTCTGTCGCCATTCCTTCTAAGTTTGATAGGGGAGATTATCTCTGGTCCAATGAATGACTGGACTTGCTTGTGGCTGGCGAAGAAGAACCGTGGTGTTTACGAGCCTGAGTTCCGACTACCACCGATCATCATATCCTTCCTCATCGGTGTTGCTGGTTTCTTCGGATTTGGAGCAACAGTTCACTACCAGACACACTGGAGCGGGCCGGTTCTCTGCTTTGGATTAGCTAACATGAGTCTGGCTTTCTCGAATGCAAGTGTGTTTGGCTATGTGATCGATGCTCACAAGGAGTTGAGCGAAGAAGGTATGCTCTCTCCCAAACTAGAAGCTACACGCAGGGAACATGGGTGTAACTGATATGATGATTCTAGCTTTTGTGGCAATCAACGCCCGCAATCTGTTGACTTTTGGATTGACATATTTCGTCAATGACTGGTTAGCTCGCGACGGAGTATTGGCTGTATTCAATGTTCTCGGCGCTGTTTTCGTGATTGTTAATGTACTGACAATTCCTCTATGGATCTTTGGGAAGAGAATTAGAGGATATATTGCTAGAAACGATGCACTGCGTCGGTTTATGCATGAAGATTGAGCCGGAGCTGGTTGTCGCGGGATGTTGGTTGTAATTCATATGTCAGTGGAATCAAGCAGCTGACAGAATACGATGTTAGAATATTGTTGGGTTATAATATTATTATCCATATGCAGCACTAAGTTTGCATCTTACTTATGGGTTCTTGACGCTGAATATACCTAACCTAGGTTGATATAGATGTAGGATAATTAGGTAATAATGTCGACAAGAAGCAAAGGAGAAGAGCTTCCTTATCTGAGCTCGGATTGAGCTCCAGCTTTATCGAGTTTGAGTTCCGACAGACGACAACAATTCTTTGGCAGGTGGTGAATCATGAGCGCCTAACCGTAATTGGATTAGCAGGGGCATAACTGCCTTTCCTTCCCCTGTTCCAAAAAGCTCCTGAATCTCAGGTACGGACCACGGTACTATGTAGTAGGCGCGTCGCCCTTAGTTCTGAGCTTCCACCACGTTACCCTGTCCAGCTTGAATAAATAATATACATATCGTAGGTACCTGAAATCACCATTTACTAAAATCGCCATTCTGCTTCAGGCTCACGCTGCTTCCCCTCTCTACCCATTCTGTTTGTACTGTTCGTGTTCGTTCTTTTGGAACTTATCTTCAATAAGATTGTAATATAATTTGTTCAGAACGACTGGTCGAACTAATTTGTGTAGTTAGCTCCCTGATCCTGAATAACTTCAAGGAAGCAAACAGACATACCTTTTCACCGACCACTTTCAACCTTCGATTCTCATATCCCAACGACACCAACTCTTCAATAGAGCCTGTGATTCCAACTGCGCAGGACGATACGAGGACCTCAAACAACTACAAAGGTGGACAGGGAGAGCTGTAGTGGGCGGAGAGGCCTAGACGTCGACCGCGATGACGGACTCCCTGCACAATGCACCCATCGTGCTCGACAACGGTTCCGGCACTATTCGAGCTGGTTTTGCCGGTGACGATTTACCAAAATGCTACTTCCCTTCCTTTGTTGGCCGTCCAAAGCATCTCCGTGTCCTCGCCGGTGCCTTAGAGGGCGAAGTCTTCATCGGCCAGAAAGCCGCTACCGAGTACAGAGGCCTCTTAAAAATCCGGTACCCCTTAGAACATGGCATCGTCACTGACTGGGACGACATGGAGAAGATATGGGAATACGTGTACAGTGAAGGCTTAAAGACGATGAGTGAAGAAGTACGAATACGTTCTCTCCCGCAACTGGAGTCACCGCCATTTCTGACACTATTGCCTCTATTAGCACCCCGTTCTTTTGACTGAGCCGCCACTGAATCCCCGCGCGAATCGTGATACAGCCGCCCAAATTCTATTCGAGACGTTTAACGTTCCCGCCCTTTATACTTCTATCCAAGCAGTCCTTTCTTTATATGCAAGTGGTCGTACTACGGGCTGTGTCATGGATTCTGGTGATGGTGTTTCGCATGCAGTACCCGTATACGAAGGCTTCGCTATCCCAAGCTCAATACAGCGTATCGATGTTGCCGGTCGCGACGTTACCGAGTACTTGCAGACATTACTTCGCAAGAGTGGTTACATCTTCCATACTAGTGCCGAGAAGGAGGTAGTGCGGCTGATCAAGGAATCAGTCTCCTACGTAGCCCTGAATCCGAAATTAGAAGAGAAAGACTGGGCAAGTACAAAGCTGGATCAAGGAAAGGTGGCCGAATACATTCTCCCAGACGGCAACCGGTTGCGCATTGGCCAGGAACGCTTCCGTGCCCCTGAGATTCTATTCGACCCTGAGATAATCGGCCTTGAGTACCCTGGCATTCACCAAATCGTGACTGATGCGATTAACCGGACGGACCTGGACTTGCGCAAATCGCTATATGCCAACATTGTACTCTCTGGTGGCAGCACTCTGACAAAGGGATTTGGTGACCGGCTTTTGAGCGAAGTAAAGAAACTCGCTGTTAAAGACATGCGCATTAAGATCTTCGCACCGCCTGAGCGCAAGTACTCGACATGGATTGGAGGTAGTATCCTGGCCGGACTGAGCACATTTAGAAAGGTTTGCCTCGCCCATGACCTCCTCAAAATCGAGCATAATTACTGACAAGTTCACTCAACAGATGTGGGTCAGCATCGATGACTGGCATGAGGACCCCGACATCATTCATAAGAAACTTACTTGATCGAGCCGACATGAAACCCTACTATTTACATAACTGGAAAGATAGCCGGAGAGGAAGAGGGAGCTCCGACCGCAGAGTGAAGCTACGAGGATAAGGAACCAGGCTTATAGCCTCGAGCTTAAATGCCTAACTAGCTCCACACAATGCACCGGGGGCAGATTGGAGACGGATTATTGGCGAGGAGCAGGCGTAATGGGCTCGACAGCCGCGGAATCAGCTATGGACTACGCTTACTCCTGTCCTACTGGTTTGGGCGAACGATTCCGAATGGCGGAAGAGCAGAAGCTTGAAGATAAAAAACTCTGGGAGCGTGTACGAAGAGGCGAATGAAGATGAGAAGATAATTATCTTATGTAGATAAATGATACCCATGTGTTGAGCGGCAGTCCAAAGATTCTGGCGCAAGTATTGATTGATTATCTCCGGGTAGTCGCTGTAACGCAACGACTAAAGCCTCTCAAGGGACATGGGATATGAGCTCTCTATACTACCTGTATCCTGTATGCATAGATAGGGATTTTATCAAGCCTCAAGAGCATGTGTGTAGTATATGACCCGTGTTCAGTCCTCGAACCTGGCCTTTTCAATCACTTGTTCACGAGTCTATGACGGTTTTATTCTTGTCACAAAGATATTGGCACAACAAGGTCTTTCAAGGTAGAGTAGATGAGAATCTCCATTGAGCCGACTGCGAAGTCTCCTTTTTATGTTAGGTAGGTATATTCAATTCAGCTTGATGATTTGAGTCGATCCCCCGAACATCTCTTGCTCTTCGTTCCCGTTTTTTGCTATTACAAGTCATAGCTATGCGCCGTATATATGCGTTGGTGTCAGGAGTGGGGTATATGATAATGAGTAGAAGATAAAAACACACACAGCACAATTCCTCCCGACATCCCGATTTTCTGGTCTAGTTTGCAATCCATCCATCATTCCCAAATGACATAAGCATATATAAATAAAAAGAGATGACATCGCTTGCTTCTTATGTCATCTCGTAACCCGCTAATCCCGACAAAACTTTTTTCCACTTTCCTTTCTTCCTTTCATCATCATGGTCATGGCTCTGATAGTGGTGGTAGGAAAGGTATTGTTGTTGTTGGCAAGGTGACCATGTTGTTTCCACCTGTTAATAAATCGTGGCCGTTCCTATTTCTTCCCGTCACGAGAATTGATTGACGAAATTCCTGACACCCCCGTAGCGCCATGCTTCCCAGTCGTAGATAGTTGAAGCAAATGAGAAACGTAAAAATAATGCAAAACAGTTTCAAGAAATGCGAAGTGGGCTTCTCTTAGCGTCGGCTAAAAGCAGTACCAACACGCTCCAAGAAACCCGCGGCGCCGGACCTCGAGCCAGACGAGCCAGACGAGCCAGACGAGCTCGAGCTCGCAGCATCGCTGCCCTTTCTACCGCCAAACATAGTAGGTTTCGGGTCCGCAGCGTCGTAGATGTTTCCCGCGCCGCCGCGTCCGACGTAGCCGACGCGCTTCTGCTCGATGTGGGACTGCAGCTTCAGCTCCTCATCAAAGGACATGACGGGCCTCTTGGCCGAGACGTGGGCGTTGCCCGCACCGCCCCTTCCGGAGTGGAAGCTCGATGTCGCTGGGGGGAGGACCTTGGGTTCGGTGGCTATCCCGCTCGAAGGGGTTGTGGCGGGGGCTCGGAAGTAGTTGCCTGCACCTCCACGACCTGAGTGTGTATAGGTGTCTTGCCTTACCGTTGGGTGAGGCTCTGCGATGGTGAAGCGGGGCATTTTGATGGTAGTTGATGTCTCTGTGTGTAGCGTGAAGGATATATTTGGTGGTTTTGCTCTTTCTGACGCTGGAATTATCTTGATATTGATTTGGAGTCTGCTGCGGTATTATAGTCTTCACAGAGTCGCTCGATTTTTACACGGTTGTTTGGATATCAGTTGTCCACGACTTCGCTTTGTTGTGTGCGTGTGTGTACGAGTGGGCTGAGTTATGTGCTATGACTTGGTAACACCTGGACCACTGGGCCCAGGGATGGAGGGGAGGGGCTCTTAATATAATTATTTACGCTACCTACATTGTACATCGTGAGACTGTGGGAAGGGGAGAGGGAATTTCTCTTTGTCAAGGTTACGACTTACAGACCCGTACTCCGAGAAGGTTCTAACGAGAGCGCGGGCATATCCCAGGCTGGGGCTATTTTTACTTGGCCAGGAAGCGATGGTGTCACCGGACTGCAGAGTGCACGTACCATGGACCGCAAATAGTAGGTACAGTAAGGAGTAAACACATAAGACAAGAAAATAAAGGAGAATTTTGCAGTATGATCAGTCTTGAGTGCTGTATTGGAAAAAAAACTTTCTCACAGTATGACCAACAACAACAACGAATGGAAAGTCACAGTCCCGCCTTTGGCGCGGAAACTAAGTGGTTTAGGCCGAGTGGTACTTGCTGAGTTGGAAAGGACAATAATGACACCGCTGCCCGGCTTTCAGACAAAAGGGTTGAGCAGAGAAAAAAAAATGGCGAAAAAATTGCGAAAAGGGCTTAGCAGGGAAATGATGGCAATGGTGTAAATTCGCGACTTTGCAGTTAACGGCAGCGAAGTGGAATCTGGGGTAGCCGCGTGATGCAGAGGCTAGTCAAAAAATTAGCTAACAAAGAGTTGTCGTTACGAAATCGGTTCTCATCGGTTCTTGGAAGAGTGATCATGGGACCCGCGCAGAAGTTTTCCATAGAATAACTATTACCCCATAGTTTGCCCCTGTCCAGGCTCCCGCCCAGGATACACCCAGGGCTGCCCAGGTAGGGATTGCCTGGCCTGCTGGACTACTTAGGTAGCCTCCGGGTAGGCAGTCGGCTACGCTGGAGGTGCCACTGTAATGGTCAAGTCCGCGGGTAACTAGTGGCCCGAATTGCCAATGAGCTGTACAAAAATTTAAAGGATCTGTTTTCTTGTTGCTCCTAAAATGCTTAGCCTCTTACTATGTAATCACGCTGGTCCAAGCTAGCTAAGTGGCCGGATGGTGCAAGAATGATGAGATCGATGCAACGACATATGTCAGGTACAGCCAACACATTGCCAGATTCTCTGCTGTGACTGGCTGATTAGCTCCCTAGTGCATCCAATGAAAAATTTGGAAGGGGAGGAAATCTGGTCAAAACCGGAAAATAGCAATTGTTGTGTCGGATTTAGGCCTGACAGATTTGTCTCACTATATGAAGAATTCCAGGACAACAGCACATCAAAATAATGATTAGATGATGTTTGTGCAGCAGTATTGCCGTGCACACATATCAATCTGGCGTCATCATGAAGAACGCATCGGCTCTTCGTTATTACCGAACGGACAGTTAGGTAAGTAGGTATGGGCAGAAGGGGATTGTTTGCATGCTGCTGACCGGTTACGCCGATTCCGAGGCAGGACGTGTCCTGTCCGCATGCGTCAGTCCGATCCAAGGAGCGAACATTGGTGATTTGGAATGCGCCACATAATAATCGGTCGAGCTGAATATCTGCTCTCTTGTCACCGTGACCATGAAGATTTTCGTCTTCACCCGTGACTGTTACAAGTTCTGAGGGAGTCAGTCCCTCTGAATGAATGGTATGGATTGGAGGCGAACCCGTACCTACCTGAGCCGTCGCGAGCCGCCGCTGCAAACAACCTCGGAAGTCTTTACCGCACATACCTACCGAAAGTGTTCTCTCATTGAGGCGTTGTGGCTCAGGGCTTTTCGGCCCCCAAAGACGTCGGTATGCTATTTGTGACATTACCTACTTCACGTGGTAGGTGGGTCTTTGGGCAGTCCAGTTCGACGTAGCTGACGCTTACAAAGAGCAATTTCTTACATCTGTACTCACAATAATGACGCTTTAAGTTGTCTGGATTGGAATGGTATTATTTATAACGCATCTTTCGAAATTAGCAGCGCAAGCAGTGCCAGGACTAAATAAAGCACAAGATATAGCGAAGAAAGAGAGAGGCTGACAATTTCACATCATAACCACTCATATTATCAGTTAAACTGGCCTAAGTGATTACCCTTAGAAACAGTATGATAATTCCCAGGGAGCTTTAACATGACAAAATAATTATCAGCATGATCTTGAAGTGTTGGCCCGGAGGTTGCGATAGCGAGGTGATGTTAATAATAGCTACGACGGTAAAAAACCAACCGCCTTGTCTGTCCCTGACCGAGATGATAAGGTTTGAGTGTCAAGCTCAAACAATCTGCACCGAGGACCTTAAATTTCTTCTGTAAGCGCAAATTCGGTAAGTGGTGGGTTGTGAGTTGGGACTGGGATAATATTAGATATTTGGAACGTATCTTACAATTCTACATGCAAAAGCCCGCTCCCATCACCGTAGTGGGCAAGCTAGAAGTCTTGCCATTTCAATATATCCTCTTCAAAAGAGAGTATCTTGGTGACTATGATCACGATAAGTGAGAGCCCGAACCTTTCTCTCTTTCGCCTTACGATATCGAGTAGCGGAATGGGACTGAACGCAAGCGTGTACGCGAAGAGGAACTGACAGACGACGCAGGCCTTCATCAGCCCAACCAGATATGTACACTGACGCGACGCATGCCGTACAGAGCCAGCTCAGGGAGGATAATCTGCTGCGTAGCCTCTTCGACAGCCTCACACGGGTCCCCAAATTCAGTATCCGCTTTCCACGTGCCGAATCACTTGATATTAGTCGGGGAGCCCACCTAGAGGCTGACTGTTATGACATTAACTCTTACGAAATGTACATGGACACCATTCTCCACGGCTTACGTGCCCCCGCCTTCCAACACCTGGTCACCCTTCGTCTCGCCGTCCCTAGCACCCATGATATCGGCAAATTGGCTGCAGGTATGTCAGAGGATATGAAGCAGCAGCTCCAACATTTATCGCTCGAGATTATTGATTGCAGCGGGCCTGGGGGGAGCCGACATTACCGCTTTGGACAAGAAGATGAGTATTACCGGGAGACAAAGCGACATCAGGACGACACGATGACCAGCGTGTACGATTCAAAATACGCACCGGGTAACTTCCAGGAGAAGTACCCTAATCGAGAACATCAAAAAGAACTCTGAGATTTTATCGCGTCATGTAGCAGTCTTGAATCCCTTGAGCTCATATGCACGCACTGCCTGAGTCTGGATAGGCTGAAATGGAAACCGAGACCAAAGTCGAAAGGACTGCGCAACTTGTATCTGTGCCGCGTATACGCCAACGCGTGGACTCTTACCGATCTCCTCACGGCACGAGCTGACCAAAGCGAGCGATCAATTGCCCGCCGCGTCGTAGTCCATGACGTCAAGATATACGGGAATGGCGGAGACTGGAGTACGGTGTTCAAATGGATGGGCGACCATTGTCCAAAGCTCGAGTATCTGGACACGTACGATAGCGGTTACATGTCGGCACACCCTCACTTCGAGAATAATAACAAGCCTTACGAGAACAATTCCTTGTTGTGGACAGAGGACGAAAAATATTCAGAGGTCCTTGACGTCCTTCTAGCAGATCTGACTAAGAAGGCAGGGGGTGTGTCTCAATATCCAGCAAACGATGGGCGTCTTCCAGAAGGAGCCCTGAAAATCTTGCAATGTCAAGGCATTTCTTAAATACGGTTATTCGCATATATCCACGAGTGAAGCTGAATGTAAGGAAGACCATATGGAACCGAAATCGTCCCAATTTCTGCAAGAAGCTGTTTGGCATCGGCAAAAAGTCGTCAAACCAGGCCCGGACCCGGCGTCTTGTGGTAAAGTATTCCGGGTTTATGTCATCAATGGGTCCCATAGCTCAGTTGGTTAGAGCGTCGTACTAATATTATGATAGGACCGTAGCATTGGTAATGCGAAGGCCGTGAGTTCGAGCCTCACTGGGACCAGCTGTGTCTTCTTTTTTCTGGATGATACTGTGGAAGACTGCTATTTCACATATATTTTGGAGTTGGATGAGTTGGGCCATTTTTCACAAGAGCATAGTATCCCCGTATCATCTCACGTACACAAATCGTCTGTGACCTGGCTGCGATAATATTTGAAGCAGATATCTATAATCTAGTTGCGTTATAAAACATCCGAGATACCATAGCTCTCCCGAGCTTTGTACCGGGAACTGGGGAAATGCTGGATTGTATTCTACGGGTTGTGAAGCCTCTAGGTCAAGAGATTTTTCTCACAGTATACCTGGGAAGAAAACAAGCGACCGAGAGAAGAGGCCTGATATTCCGCCTATGCAGTTACCCGCTTCATCCCCACAATATCGTAGGCTCAGTTCGCTCGAGACCTAAACCAACCCTTTATTAGTGGTATCTTTGGTGAGAGAGTGAGTTGGATATTGTCACCCTATTGATTGATGTGTGAAGAACCGCTGTGGTTAGAGGTCTGGGAGTTTTCGGACTCCGCCGTAGAAGTTAGGACGAAGTAAGCGATGACACGTGCGGCCGGGTCACAGAAAGCAGAAAGGGGGATTCAGCATTCAGAAATATAGACGAGGAAAGCCAAAGTTTGAACTCTAACCGACAGCATAACAAATGATTAACTACATAGTAAACTGGAAATTCTTAAAATAGATCTGCAAACTGAATCAATCTATTGAAAGAATCATCTCAGTAACAATGAAACCTCTACTTCCTCCTCTCCGCAACACAGCCAGCCAACCAGCTATCATAAAGAGCACCGAGAACCAGCACAGGTGTCTGTCTCTTTGCTTTGCTTTAATATAGCTTACAGCCCTACGCTTACAGCCCTACTTTACTTAGCAATACCCATACATGCGAAATACTCCTTGAAAGCAGCGACTTCCACAGCCATGACGCCCTCGCGGTCAAGAAGGGCAGCAGGTCTCCAGAACTCGCTCTCTAGACGCGTCAAGATGCCCGGGTAACTGGTAATACCGTGAGGTTCACTAACCCCCCAGGGGTTGCGCACGACAATGTATTGCTTGTCACCCTGACCGACGGAACACCAGCCCAGGACAGAGTACGCGTGGTTGGCCACCAGGTCGCAGCCGCGATAGATGTTTTCGCCACCCCTCTGTCCTTGCCCTTGTCCTTGTCTTTGTCCTCGCTGCTCGTCCCCTCCATTGTTATTATTATTGTTCTTGGCAGTGGCGTGTGTCCAAGCGACCATGGGACAAATGGTCCGCTGGTTGACGCTGCAGCCGCGGACCAGGCCCACGAGATCCCGACCAGAGTGCGAAGAGGTGAAGTAGTACTGCGGTTCGCGGCCGTTGATCTGCGCCATCGCCTTCACGGGGTCGCCGTGGTGCGTCTGCGTGATGTCTACGCGCTCGCCTCCCATGGCGACTTGCATGTTCCGAAGGGCGTTCATGTATCCTGCGACCTCTCTGTTAAAATTATTGTTATTGTTAGGGGATTTGCTAGTGGACCCCTCGTCGTCGTCGTCGCCGCCGTTATTGCCATTGGCGATCCACTTGGCGAAAGCTTTCTCGTACAGAGATGGCCACAAAGCCTTCCCGTCGCTCGCACGGCAGTACACCGGGTCCTCGCTCGAGTTGTTCACGGGGATGTGGTAGTCCACTTCCACAGTCATGGTCCTGTTGTTGTTGCGCCCGCCCTTATCGTGGAACTTCACGCGGAAGTGCTGCTGGCGCCGACGCTCCTCGTCTGAGGAGCCGGGGTACATGTGCGTCTCCATGTTGGTGTTGCGGTTGACTACGTGCTTGTGATCAGTGGCTAGTCGATTATCACGCAAGAGGCGCTCTACTAAAGGAAGAAAAAGATATATTGGAGAAGTAGTTCACTTACTCATGGCCGGATCTGCCCAGTAGACAGAGAACAGAGCGGCGATGAACCAGCTGTTTCCCGTGGCCCCCTGAATGGGGTCGTCGAAGCGGCGTAGGTGCTGGTACTCGCGGGAGCCGCTGTAGTCGAAGAAGTTGCTGTACCCGGCGATCATGCGGCGCGGCATGACGAACACGTCGCGGGCGTCACGCCACGAGCTGTTGGGCGGCGTGAACGACTGCATCTGCTTCTCGCCGCGGCGGAAGGGCAAACAGAAGTCGTTCATGGTCTGCGTGACCTCGCGGTTGCACACGGTCCGGGCGATGCTATTGGCGTGCAGCACGAGGTGAAGCTTGTTGTTGAAGATCCCCGCGCGCTTGATGCGCAGGTTGTCCATCTCCTTGATGCCGATCTCCTCGAGGTCCCCGAGCTTATCGAGACGGCTGACGTCCGGGGTCACGAGGTCCTTCTCCTTGAGGATCTTAGTCTCCTTCTCGTCGAGCTCCTCGGCCATGCGCTCGTTCTCGTTGAGCTTGAGGCCAGCGTAGAGGACCGAGTGGTGCTTCATGTCGAAGAGCTCCTCGTAGTCGGTCTGCAGAGTGTCCTCGAGGATGCGGATCGCCGCCGTGGATTGACGATCAATCTTGTGGCCGATCATGTTCTCGGCCAGCGCAAATGGGTTGATGCACCCGACGAAGACATCATCCGGCTGAGGGTCCGGATTGGGCTCATCCATTTTGCCCGAACGGAATTGCTTGATGTCCCTGAGGTCATCGTACTCTTCACCGACAGATCGGGAGGGCAGAGAAGCCTGTTCCAGTCGCCTGCCCGCGAGTGCCTCGAGGAGCACGTAGGGATCGATAGACTGGTTGTTGCGAGGGGCTTGAGGGCGAGACGAAACCATCTTGACAGAAGGAGATAAGTATTTGAATTGCAAATAATTTATATACGAGCGTGTTTCAACGAATGACGATCAGCGAAGCCTTGAAGACAAAGATGAGAAGTTGGTTCGAACAGTCAAGGTCGTTGTCACTTCTATATATAACATTCCGGGTTCATTGGCAGCTCACTAGATGAGACTTCTGTAAGTCGTTTCGACATCTATTTCTCTGTTACCCCGTAAGTTAGGATTGTATATGGTCTTACTGAGGCACAGACCATGGTACGAGGCGTCATCTCGAGAAACGATCTACCCCTTTCTCTATTTGACGTAACATTATGATCATTTGGCAGTCACTCAGAATGGTGCAGCTTCGGGCTCGTAGGCTTTCTGCGCTGCGTGGTCAAAGGCTGGGTAGCTGTTAGAGATCAATCAGCAATGCAGGACCATATCGAATCCGCACACGGTCTTGTCTCGTTTACATGGCTCGTTGACAATATATGCTGGTTCGTCATTCAACCTACGACAAATACTTACGGAGCCGTCAGGTCAATATGGAGGATCTGTTAAACAAGAGGTAGTACGGGGTACGCGTTTATGCAAGACCCCAGGCTTATTTCCCGGAGGGTAACAACAGATAAAGTTTGCCCGGAGGCGTACGAGAGACGGAGTCGGAGCCGAGCGCTGCATGTATGAACAGAGGTTTTTGCGAGTCAAGATGACATATCCGGCTGGGATGCTAGAGCTATTGATGCTAGTCGCTTAGTATATATTCGACAGGATAGAGTACTGTTGACAACTTAAACAATGTAGATTAGTATTTGATGAAGTTTGAGGATCGTTCCTAGAACCACCATGCACTTTACTATTTCACCATATACTGTATGCATATGTCCCTGGTATGCACTGCGCGAAGATAGGACAATGATTTGTCCTATTTCTCGATATCTTCTTGTGCTTTTGAGCGGCCCAAAAGAGCTCACCGAACGATAGGTGTACTGATTCAACCTACGTAGTTGTGACATTTACTTACCTAGCCTACATTCCGTGTGGGCACAGGAATTTTCCTGCGAAGAAATCTGCATTGATAGACCCACTCAAGAGTAATCGAGAGGGTGAAAGTTCAAGAAAGTGTTTGATCGCGGTGTTCCGGCGGACCTATCTTTGGTCTTTTGTATATGATATAATATGCTTAAAAAAATGAAATACCGAACTGGATCTCTGTCTATCTAAAGGAGACGTGGTTCAGGGAAAAGGAAATGAAGCAGAGAATCAAAAAATAAAAAAAAATAAAAAAAATAAAAAAATAAAGGGAGCAAAATGGAAGTGAATTTTTGAAAAAGAAATGAGAGCTGCAGGATTCGAACCTGCGCGGTTTCCCATCGCGGGATTTATGGTATACCGGGAACAGAACCCAGCAAACCTAAACACGACGCCTTAACCACTCGGCCAAACTCCCTTTTTTTCAGTGATTGGCAAATGTGTCCGGTAAAATGGACCTAGTTCGTGTCACTGGTTGGGCGGCCGTTAACGGTGTGGTTTTAGTCGGCCCGGAGCGGAGGTTGATTGGATGCTGAAGTATGTAGGTTAGGCAGTATGCTGTACACCTTAGGTCATACCTACAACTTTATAGCCTGCTGGAGCTGTTACGACCAAGATCGAACTCAATTGATGCTCGGAGCTTATTGAGCACAAACGCTGTCGCTTTCCATCGGCTGCTGAAATCACGAGAAGAAAGTGGAGCTCTTCGGTACGTAAGATCCATAACATTGTCTATCAGCTTTACCAAACAGTTGTTAGCAGGTCAGTCTCCGTGAAGGTCGTCGCACATTGTACTTTTAAGAATAAGTTATTGCTTCAAGTGTGGAAGATAACTGGATATACAAAGTCGACGATATACCACTACTGCTCTCATATGTTATGTTGCACGTACTTACTCAACCCTAACCCTCCATATCTCTCTAGGGTAGCTCGCCGGTCCTTGACGAAACGCATGCTAATCAATCACTAGTCGAAGAGAAAACACATCTGCTCAAGTTCGTTATTTCTTTTTGAAGAATCTCTTACTTTTGTATCAATCCCTCCCTAGTGATAGTAAGTTAGTTATCCAGGCAGTTAGTCTGAGGAGTACTTCCTCCTCTTCCGTATATGCAATGTGTCGAACGTCTCCCCATTTTCATTCATATCCGTCGTAGTCCTATAGTTCGGTTTCCTCTTCCTCTTCTGACTGCTACTCCTCTTGCCTTTCACAAAGACTTCCTCAAGCCAATCCAGGACTTCGTCATCTCCTCCTTTTTCGCCATCTCCAGTAGTATCACCATTGGCCTCGGTCGTAGCTGCAGCCGCAGCCGCATCATCAACAGCGCCAAAGGCATTATCGGCCACGGACTCAAAAGCCGCCTGGTCGCTAGCCGGCCGTCTGGCAACGCCCTTTATGAAGACATCGATAGCGCCATCGAGAGAGATTCTCGCATTCTTGAGCATATCCTCGAGGTCCTTCTTCATCTTGGCAACCCTGATCGTCTCCTCCCTTCCCACAGTCTCCATCTTCGCTTTCCTCCCCAAGCTCTCGATAAGGACGGCAGCGCTCTTGATTTGCTGCTCGCCGAGATGGTTCATCCCGCGTAGTCTCTCGAGGGCCCAGAGCGCGGGCGCCGAAGCATCGCCGGGTGCCTCGAGGACCTCATGCTGTATCTTCTCCGCGAACTCCTCCGTTTTCCGCGCGTGCTCGGCCGCTGAAGTTACTTGGTCGAACGCTACGCGTAGATCTAGTTGTACGCCATCGGCCAGCAATTTCGTCTGCCCTTCTCTCATCGCCAGGGGGAAGGACACGAGGGGTAATTTGAACGTCTCCGTCAGTGGGGCGCTAGGACTCAGGGATTCCGGCGCCACGGTTGTTTCTTTGCCGCCCTCACCGTCTGATGTTATTAACTTGTCAATGGGGAACATAGCCAAGCGCGTCTTAAATTTCATAGCGCCCATCGCGTGGAAAGCCGCATGGCCGAACGCCTCTGCGCGCACGGCGTCCGGGTTGAAGAAGGGACGCATTGGCGCGAAGAATACGTAGGGCAGAAATCCACCGCCGCGACTGTCTATGAGGGCTATGCGGTCGAGGAGCTGCGAGACTACTGAATACGCTAATAGACCTGAAGTATATGGCTCGAGGTTCTCCTGCGGTGGCACCCAGATGGTCTGTGCCGAAGCCTCCTCGATGCCGTCTTTATGCAGGAGCCTGCGCAGTCGGTCCGCGGGCGATGATCTAGCGGGGTATGAACTCTGGGGCGAAGCATCCACGATGGCCCAGTGGCTTATGCGATCGTGCACAGTCGGCTCTTCCGGGTTCGAGGCTTTATAGTGTAACACGACGGTCACGTAGTGTTGTTTGCCGCGTACGCGCGACGTATTCACTACCCAGAGGATATACTCTTTGTTATTCGAGTTCAAGGGGGGCCTCGTCCCGTCGTCGAAATCCCCGGCTGTTGCTTTAAATGTTGCTTCACCCTGCGCGAACCAGTCCGGCTGTCCGATAACAGAGCCATTGTCTTCTTCATCATTACCATCCTCGCCTTCTGCTTCTGAACGCTTATTCGCCATGTCTAAACCTACTCGAATCCTGACGAGATCGGGCATTGCATCGAGTAGCGCAGTCAGAAGCACCCGCAGCACCCTCGCGTCCAGCGGCGTGCTCCGCGAACGTTGGAGGTGGTTCAACACCCAGGTCGGTCCGTCGACAGCAGTGACGTCGGCTAGGTAATCTTGTAACTTGTTTTCGGGATAGGGCGTGAATGAATATCTACTAGACGAGTTGACAATCTGGGCTTTCCGCAGCCAGGGCAGTGCGCCCGCATCGTGAGCAGCCATTGCGAGAGAGTGAGGTAAGTCCGTGGGTAGGTAGCTATTGCTTATGTCGGAGTGTTACACTACCGACTAATCGACAGCATCGACAGCGTGGACATATATGAAGATAATGTATGCTGGCAATGTACCTGTTGTGGTCGGGGAAAGGGTGAGACACAATACTGGGTGGGATTGGCGGCTTGAAAGCGTAGAAGCTGATTCCAAGGCGTAACAGACTCAAACAGACTAGGAAACATTAGTTCATTTGAATTGTGACAGGTAACTTTGGTTGACTAGATTTCGGTATCGACAAAGAAACAAAACCGCAACCAGTCTCATCCTGACGCTTTCGCTCTACGACACTGTGTCGTCTTTGTGCTTGCTACGGGCCAGTTCAGTTTGGCTGATGATAATTGCTTAAAGCGGGCTCTGCTTACCCCAAGGGGAACGTTTTACGAGACGAAGTGGACAATACTCCAGTCATCCTGTGTTGTACAATTGTTGGTTACTGCGATGAGATGGGAGGAAACATACGTAAACTGGATGTCAGAGGCATAGGTATCACGATGAAAATATACAAGCAGACGGAAAAACCCAAGTCCAGGGGAAAGCCATACTACTACTATTAGAGCTATACAAGTTGTGCACTATATTATCCACTACCTTTTCTTCTTCAGGGCAGTACGATAGCCATACCAGAAGCGGTTCCTAGACCAGTATGTTGATCGATGGTTCATATCGTCGTAAGAGGGGAGGAAGAAAGGGACATTCTTCCCTATATTTTCGTCAAACCTGTCGTTATCCAGCTCGCTTCTTGCGTTTCCCCTTTGTTCTTCCTCCATGCCCTTCGTCCAATCCTTCTCTTCCCTTGATTTTTTTCTTCCCTATTGTCTGTTTCTTACAAGTCGTCCTCCTCTTGACATGGGTATAAGGTTTGTGATTTGCGCTCTGACTGTCTTATTAGTCTAAACTTGCGTAATTCGTCTCTATAGACAACAACTATGGCGGGATAGAAGGATGATCATGATGAGACAATAGTAATTATCTCCCTTTCTCTCTACCTTGTTTCTGTCTGGGTCGCTCTACTATAAGCAGAGTTGTGGACCCTGTCTTCCTCGCCAATCAAGTTCTATAGCACACTCTATTGCTCCGGCACTTTGGAATCATGAGGGGGGTGTCCTACGTGTCGAGGACGAGTAATATAGCACATAGCAAAGCGAAATAATTTGAAGCGGTGCTTGACCGGCAGCCCCGCAAAAGTTCCTGTTTTTCTTTTTTTTTTTTTTTTTTTTTTTTTTTAGCTTTTGAAATCAACGTGGAACGGCGACGAAGGCGAAATAACGTCGAGATATCGTGAGTGCTTCTCCTAAAACGTCTCAGATTCCTGACTCAACGCGCTCGAAGGGCTGGCCACGGTGCCAAAAGTATCTAGTCTTGTTCGTCAGTTCGGTTGCGTCTCTCACAGAAGATTGAGGAAATCTACTAACCGCGTTTCCGCCTCCGGTCATTGTTCTCACCATCCTCACTGCGAGATGGAGTCATAGCTCGTGGTCCACTGGGCCGTCTGGTTGGCACGCCGAGAGCGCCGCTCAGGTTCTTGTTCTCGGGTCTCGGGCTCCCTGAATGGTAGCTTCCAACATGTGTGGCGGTGGCCGTGCCATATCCGCTTTCGAAACTTTGGTGGGGTAGAGGGTTCTGCTTCTGCAGCTGGTTCACCCGTGAAGCCGGCGGCGGCGTCTGTGTATCCACGGAATGGGTATCTAGCGGCTCTTTCGGAGGGCGTGGAGGGCCCAGTGAGCCTGGAGAGCCTGTTCCAGTCCAGTTGTATTCGTCTCTAGCAGAGCCGAGGGTGGCATTGTTGTCCCCCATGTAGCGGCTGGGGTCTTCCTGATGGAATGCTTGAAAGGATGTAACCGACCCGCCCCAGTCAGCTGATCGGGGTGATATAGGCGATTTGTAGTCGGCCGCTGAGGTTTCTAGGGCAGTCCTGAACCGTTCTGTCTGCCCTGGACGAGGCTGTGGATGCTGTAAATTGAGCGAGTCTCGGTGGGCTCGGTATTTAGGGTCTTCAGGAGTGGCATATGCCATAGGTGCGGACGCGTCCCTGTCCATCCCAGGAGTCCCACGACCACCCATGCCCTGCGGGAGCAAATCGGTCTGTGAGAACCCCGTGTGGAGCTTGTCGTCTCTATAAGAGTCTTGGTTTTGGTAAGGATCGAAGTCGGCTAGGTCGGAGCCGGAACGAGATGGTGGTTGCTGGCCAAAATCTTCCGCAACCTCTTGCTTCCGAGAGCTGCCACTGCTACGGAATGCTTTGCCAATGCTCGAGGCAGTGGTCTCGGACCAGCGTGAGAACTTTGGGAGGAAACTGGAAGAACCCTTGGATTTATGCTTCTTGCTCTCGGCGGTTCGTGGAGTATTCTCGTTGCTAGCCGACAATGGTTGACCATGGGAAGTTTGGGGCGGAGTGGCCAAGGGCACGGATCCACCCCGCTGCCGGTCGCTTAGAGGGGATATCATTCTGTCGCGTGGCGAGTAGGGCTGTTGCATTCCGGTAGATTGATCATACTCGCCTTCATCTTCTGGGACGGTGCTAATGCGATGGTCCGAGAACTTCCGCTCGCTGCCTGCCCTCATGGATGCTCCCCGAGACTGTGGAATGGAGAGATGGCCCGATTGACTTGCGTGGCTCGCAGTAGATGTGCCAGCGATGCCTTCTGGTTCATAGCCACGGTCCTGTTCATACTGAACCTCGGGCTGGATGTTTTCTAGGGAGTGGGCACGCGTGCTCATCAAACCAGGGGCAGTGGTTTGGTGTTTAAGAACATCCACATCTGTTAGTAGCCGAACGAGCATATCCTCTATTCTGCTGAGGTCGTTTGTCCCTTTTGCGCTTAGGCCTTGTAGAGCCCTCCGTAATAGATTGCGTTTCTTGGTTGGTAAATCCTCGGTGCCAGATTGAGAAAATTGAATAGATTTTGCGCTGCTTCCTGGGAACGGCCTCGGTCCACCAAGATAACGCTTAATGCTCTTCTCGGTGTTATCATTTACCTCGCCTACAATCTGTGCCTCGGTATCGGCTAGCATTTTCTTAATATCGTCAAACGAGTTACGCATTTCAGCAGCAGATCGAACCAACGTGACCAGGATTTCAGTGTCTCTAGCACTTCGCTGGGCGTCACGAACCATGAGCTGGAACATTTGTTAGTTGACAAGAACGGGTACCGGTTCGAATTGGTTACTTACATGTTCCATCAACGCAATGATGTCGCTGGATTGGATTCTATCAATGCCAGTTCCGGTGGCGGGATCAAACAGGGGTGTCTGCATTCCCTGCGACATGCCGCTAAGTCTTAGATCCTTTGGTACATAGAACGGATCATCGACGGCACCAAGAGTTGGCGGTGGTAGGGCAGGCTCCTTGCCCTTGATATTGATATTCTCACGCCCTTCGTTAGGGGCTGCCGAGATATAGCCTTCGTCACCGGCTCCCAACCCAGGACTGCCGGTGTGAAACCCACCTCTGTAGGCGTCAGTTCCGTAGCCAGCTGGACCGAGCATATTCCCATCGATGCCCGGCAGATTAGCAATTGGGCTGGCACCTTCGTAAGGGTTCGTGACTAATGTGTCTCTCTTTCTATCGCCAGATGTTCGCTGCCAATCTTCATCTTGCTCTTGGCTCGGCTGCCTACTATGCGAGGCAGCCATTGCTCCTGCTGCAGCTATGGTCGCAGCGGCGGCCTCGATGGGCCCGATACCACGGCTCTTGCTAGCTTTCGGTGTCACAGCACGGTCGAGAGGGGCGCTCTCTGTAGTCCATTGGCTGCCATAATCTTGATGGGTATTGCCGAGCCGCTCGTCTGTGGCAGACGGCGTTCGTCGCTCCGAAATATCGTATTCGTAGCCGTATCCGAATTCTGGGTCCGGGTTGTCGAAATCTGGCAGGCCACTAGCCGACAGCTTGGGTTGCCCATTGTCGTAAAGACGGTCCACGCTATGGCGTGGTGTTGCGTCCGGTCGATAGCCGTTCTTGGCTCGCTCTTTAAACGAGCGGTTGCGAGACACGCCTCCCGGTACAAACTCGCCCTCTCTAGTTTCATTGTCGGGGGCTTCATAGTCGTGTTTCTTCTTTAGGGCAGCAGCAGCAGCACGACTCAGAGCTGCGGCCTTGATTGTAGACTCTGAAGTAGGCGGCGAGTCCCTACGTGTAGACTGAGGAACCTTTTGTCCGTACTCGTTGAGCTCGTACTCTGTGAATTCATGAGAGACGGTGGAGCCCTCTCCGTGTTCCTTTGACAAAGAGGACGACTGGTCCACAGGTGCTGCTGTGCTACCCAAAGATCGCTGGCCAGGGCTAACATCCCTGGCGCCGGCCTCGTTGGTATTCCCATCGTATGAAACCTGCGAATCCCCGTAGGTCTGCCCAGCACTAGCAGACCCGCTGAGCAGAGATGGGTCTATGAGCGAGGCTACGGCAGATTCTGGCCCAAAACTTTGGTGAATGAACTGGGGGTTTCCGCCGATTATCTTGACTGCCTGGCCTGACGTGACGGGGCCTACGTCGCTGTTCTCGGTGTAAACAGTATTTCGGTAGCCGAGTCCAGAGCTTCTCACACTGCTGCCATCGTCACCAAACTCATGGCTGCGCATATTGCTTGGGATCGAGCTGGGAGAGCGAAGATCTCGCTCATGGTGTGGTGATTTTGACGGTGAAGATAACTCGCTGACTGTAGGGGCGATCCTCGAGTCGCGATGACCTTGGACTTCACTTTCGCCCTCTGTATATCCAGATACGCTTTGGATCGGGCTGAGACCTCGCCTCTCTTGCTGGTAAGGGACGTAGCGCAGCGGAGCCGGCACGTCCTGGGAGCCATAGTACCCGGACTCGTCATCATAGACACCCTGTTCTGCTAGATGACCTGGTTCATCATAATCGTCGTCGTAGGCATCGTGTTGAGCGTAGTACTCACTTCGACGCTGCTCATCGTCATAATCATCCTGGTACTGAGCTGGGCCCTTGCGTGGTAGAGCACGAAGGTCGCCATGAGACACGTTGGCGTGCTGGGTCCCCAAGGTTTGAAGCGTATTTACCGGTGTCCTCGTTGGTGTGGTGGTGTTGTCGATGGATTCCATAGAACCCATACCCCTGGGGACTTCTCGAACGGGCATCATCTGTTCACTAGCAGAGTGAGGACGGTCTGTCGTAGCCGACATTATAGAGGTCCTAGTCAAATCCGAAGGGTTGATCTCACTCGAGAGCGGCATGGGCGGTACTATCTGGTGATGGTCCTCCTCTTCCTCTTCATCGGCGTATCTTTCCATTTGTTCACGTTTCGGTGTCTCTGCCCTTCGCCGCCTTCGTTGCCGCTTTTCATCACCCCGAGATCTTGATCGCAGTGCAGTCGCGCCAACAACCGCCCCCAAGGCGGCATCGGTAAGGTCACGACTCCGGCGTGGCGTGGCATTATCATCTTGGCCATCTTCTGTGTAAGGGAACTGGTCAATGCTGCTGTGCGGAGAAAGATCGTTCCTTGCTTCTCGATCTCTAGATTTGGTGGATTTTGTCGTCTCCGCGGATCGTCGTTTGTCGGCTATAGAGATCTCTTCTCGAGACACTGACGTGAGACTAGATAGTGACTCGCGGTCTTTACTCTTTCGGTTGTCTCGTTGACTCCGTTCTCTCTTCAGTGCGTCGAGCTCTGGAAGAATGAGACGACGGATCGCGTCTTCCACAGTCTCGAGTAGCTTTGGATTATTGATGGAAATCTTGGATGAGGAATGTGAGTCATATGATCGATGGCTTGGCGTTAATTGCGACGACAGAACACTGGAATCTGCTGCCGAGACAACGGATTCCTTCGGGTTTCCCTTGGACCTGCGCCTTGACGAGTCTCGCAAGTCCAAATCCTTCTCGCCACCAGCGCTATTTCTATTCTTTGACCGCTGCTTCCGTTCTGATTTGGTTGTCTTCTGCATAGCGATTTGATCGGAGACTTCGGGGCGGGGCTTGCGGTTCATTTTATCACCAGCAGCCCCCACCGGTACGTTTCCTAGTGGCCGCGAGCCATAAGGATCCTCGCGCAGTGTATTGCTGGGGCCTGATCCGTCCAGGAAGCTATCTGTTGGTATCGCTGAGATGTCTGACATGTTTGGAGGCAAGTAAGAGGAGGTCTTGCTGTCAGCGGCGGGTATTAGAGGGCTGGACACCCTTCGGCGACGGCGAGTGTGGCTAGATCCAGGATCTATCTCCACCTCGATCGGATTACGAGAAACATTAGACTCCTCGGTCGCAGATGCATAGGAGTGCATACTTCGAACATCTTCAGGATCGGTCATATCCAGTTCGCTTCGGCTGATATTAGGACTTGCAGTAGCCCTTCTTGACTGCGAGATTTTTCGGGAGCTGCTTGTTTCTGTTATCTGGATATGGTCGCTCTTCCCGCGGGTTTTTGAGGGCGTCAAGCGCACTCGGACGCTCGGTTTACGGTCTGTTGCTCTTGATCCGCCAGCCGACCCGGTGCTGCTCTTGCCACCCTCGAAATACTCTATCAGCAACGAGGTCTGTGACTTAGTTGCCCTGTGACCGCCGGTCCTGATAGTCACAGGGGTCCCATCGTCTGGCAATGACAAATGCGACTCTTCATCAGCGACATTTGACAATTCGGATTGGGCTACTTCGGTGGGAGTCGTGAAAGACTCAGATTCGGTGGGGGCAGGAAGTGGTGGTGCCCTCCTAGTGTCAACTCCCATCTTGTCGTCGTTGAGAGACTTGTTACTTGGATAGAGCTATGGAACTTTGAGGCCTGGCTGTCTCGTTGGGCCTATTCTACCTAAGCTAGAGGGGTGAAGGAATGACAAGTAGCCAAGCTAGGAGTATGTTAACCGGGCGAAAGGATGCGAAAGGCGGGATTGACAGGTAAACAGAGACCTGCAATCGGAAATAGCTTGGGTGAATATTATGTTTCGTCAACGCATTCGGTAGGGGTAGTGCGTCAGGGGAACAGTGACGTTGAGCTCTGTTAATCATTAAAACAATTAGCAAGTCGGATTGCTTTCAGCATGATTCAGTCTTGAATCTCCCTCAGAGCAACAGTCGACAATAGCAACAATGGATAAAAACAAACAACGATCAAGAGAATTGGCGTTAGAACTAATATGGGTTCGTGTGAGATGCTTTTTCCTCAGCTCTGCACACATACCAGCCACCCGCGAAAGCCAAAGTGCGCCGAATTTGAAAAGGAAAGGGAGGAAAGAGAGCAAGTAAACAATGGGGGCCCAACTATGCGCAAACGCACAATCACCACGACAGCAAGGTAAGAAGCCACCAGCAAAGTCGTCGAGGGCAGAGAGCAAGCAATGAACAGTTAATACAATACGTACGACGGTCTGATTTGTGGTCCTGCAAGGCGTCATGCACACTTCATCGGACTACCAGGCGACAGCTTGTTTTTAAATGGAGGAGATGAAGCTGAGTTATGAGTGGGCAGGACGTGGTTTGTTTGGAGGATCAGGCGGCGGAAGGGTGGAAGGGAACAATAGTAGTGTGTACACAGCCAACACCAGCCAGCAGCTCTGCCACCAGCTTTCATGCCAAGTTGAAAGGATAGCAGCAATCAGTAAGTACTGCTTGGTGTACAGCAGTAGACCACCTCGGTAATCGAGTCTTCAAGAGAAGCTGCTCGATGGACCAGTCCTTGCAGATGCAAAAACCCCGACAGATGGTCGCAGGCAGTCGAGGCGACGGGAGATGCTCTCTTGCATGCCCTCAGAATCAATGAATACCCCAAGGAATAATGGGCTTATGATGTTGGTGTGCGAGGCGGCGACCTCAGGCTTTGTTGATGTGGATCGAGGAGGCGGGCACTTCTTTGGGCACTCTTGGGGGGAGGCCAAAAAGAGTTGGCTGGGGGCGGGAACGAGACTGGTCCCACAGTTGATGTGTTGGCTCTGCTTGATCCACAGGGCCAATCACAGCTTTGGGAAGGGTTCTTGTTTCTTGACAGGAGGAGCTATTCGGCTGCACGACCTTGCGAGGGATCGTGTCATTGGCACATCTCCCCTTCAGCATGAGCCACATTCTGCCTTTCAAGTAGACATTCTAATAGGTAGCTACTCTGTACAATACATGGTTATCTCACGTCTGTTGCGAGACATTGAGACAGTGAGAAGTTCATAGGAGGAGATGGGCGATATAGGGCTTTAGAGAACCGATTTTCAATCTATTTTACTCTACAGCAATACTGCTGTATGTAGGTACATATTGAGGTCTCCTCCATAGTATACCCACCTATATATCTTGCTATATAGCACTGTATATGCAGGTGTATCACAGGCTTCACATCCAGTCCCCCGGCTCGCTATCTATCTATCTTGGGATCTAAGATATATTTTATTTTACCAGCCTCCTCGGCTGTTCTAAAACATCGCAACGGAAGCAATTTTGTCGCATGGGAGATTTCGTTTGGATACCTACAAGTACAGCTGTAGTGCGATGTCCTAATAATCTTAATTTTTAAGCTATCATTGTTCCAATAACCCCTGACCTGGTTGAAAGTGACGGTTCTTTTTGAGTACCATTTTCTCTGTGCGCAAAATCAATTAGGCTTAGTGCAGTCGCTGCTTTTTGCTCAGGCTCGGCTCTCTCCAGGTCGTACTCTGCGGGTGATTATCTAATCTGTGTCACTTCAGGTTCTGCATTTATTGCTTTACGCACCCTTTTAACGTAGTACTAGGTATTCGGAGTATCAAATTTTGAAACGGTTTCCAAACCGTTGGTGCAGATTGTAAATAGTTTCGAGCAACCACGTGGGTAGCAGAGATTCTGTTGAACGCCACCAGGTTGATACAGATATCTTGTCTAGCAATATTTTCCCTCGTGCTTTTCTAATCGATATTTTTCTTCCTTCTCCCTTGCTTGCCGGACCATTTAGTCAGGTTGTCTACCGTGCAAGCCACAGAGCAGGTAGCCCTCCTCAGGAGTCAAATCTGGTCGTGTCAACTCGAAGGTGAGATGAGAAGCTATATCTCAGCCCGGGAGGGAACTAATCTCCTAATTATCCTAGCACATACCTAAGGTTAGGTCGTTATATGACCACTCGAAGTCGAATTTGCGGGTTTCTGTTACCTAGCTCCCAGTACATATATATCATGTCCAAGACAAGCCCATATACAAGTACAGGATCTACGCTAAGCCCTGTATCGCGTATTATGAGAACTGGTGGGTTGCGTGTTGCCTTAGAACTACCACATGTCTTACGTCGACGTCCTTGCTATGCTGGGCCATTCTCTAAAATTCTTTGAATGCAAGATAAACAGCAAGAAATAGTGCAAATCCCTTGATGCCAGCATCGGTATTGGCTGTAGTGGCAGTGAAAGACCAGGCTGCTCCGAGATTTGGCTTGCGGAGGGAGAGCAACCTACGCCGCACTGAGGCACACAAGCTGATATCCAGGACGGACAACCTAATTGACCCTACGGCTTAGGCAACGATAGGAATCCTACCGAACCCATTATTGCAGGAGCTTGCTTATTAGGCTTCTAATTAAAGGCGGCTCATTGCAGGGAGTAGTGGGAATTTAAAAACGTGCTCTCAAGTCTGTACAACTTTAAGGTCGTGTCCCTCTGTACTATGTAGGTCGTCATAAATCGTCCCTTGATTTCGACAACCAGTTGTTGACTGCTGACCTGAACGGAGGAGAACTACTCCCCTTATGAGTCCAGTGGAAACCGTTCTGTGTCGAAATATCCATTGACCGTTTATTCCCGCCGCGAAAATACGGCTTATGTAAAATATGAGGGGCTGAACATCAGAGTGATTACGGCTAGTAAGGAGCCCAAGCGTTAAAGCAGCGTGGGCGCAGGTCGGTCATCCTGTTTTTGGGAACAGGTACAGATGTAGGACCCTGTAGGTGTGCTAAGTTAGGCAGTGGGCACAAATCTATGAAGTGATGATGTGCTGCTCTAATGGGGCCCATATTTTTTAGCGTCTTTGGCAGGGCGACCGGCTTTGTCATCGGTTGCCGTCGAAACGGCAACGCCAACGCCTTTTAGAAAAACGCTGAAATGGGATTCTCCTACATTAGTACGGCAGTATAGTAGCCTGCCAAGTTTTTTTTCGCTTCCAGCAATTGCTCATGCGATACCGGGAAGGATACTGGAATGGGAAGTGCAAGAGTGCCTTTCCAGTTGTGTCCTACCCATAGCATCGATACGTTTAAAAGTCTACGCAATAGGCAACATTGTACTCGATTCAATTATGAAGTGAATCAGACAAACAGAAAATAATATTTGTTGCTCCAAGTATTGAACGCGATGATTCACTTGGTCATTTGTGACCAAGGACCAAATCTTAAGCAATTCCCAAACTAAATTCCTACACCTATATCGGAAATGGGATAATAACCCGTCCTGTTACATCGTCATAGCGTTCTTCAATCTTCAATCGGGCAGGCGGATACATAGACATGTACAGTATACGGTCCTAGGAAAAGAAACCAAAAAGTACGGGACCGTACCAACAACGAGAATAAGGTAGGAAACCTGGTCTCGCCGGATCTCCGTCAAAATCTGCTGGTAACCCCATGCGAGCGTTTTAGACAGAGACATACCTAAGGTTAGGTTTTCACTTAACCTACAGTAGGTACGTATCCATCTAAGTTCATTCCTTTGACCTTATGGGGATGTAACCTCGTCAAGATACAAAAATCTATCAATATCACAATTTCAGCCCACTTGCACTACACTACCGCTGCATACCTAGGAAAGATACAGCAAAGTACGTGGACATCTGCACACAAAAACTTTAGGCAGGTAGGTAGGAAGAGCAACCGGAAGTCAGGATAGAAATACGTATGTAAGCCCCCCCAGGACGCGACTTTTCCGAGTGGACAAAAGGAAAGTTAAAGCCCTTGATTCCTGTCCAGTAGAAAATGCAAAGTAAGGGAGGAAAGGAAATAGGCTTTTACACCGCTCGCTCGCTCATCCAGATGCCCGACACGCATATATTAAACCTAAGACATCGTAGCCTGGACTTCTCACTGGGTGACTGCGTATTATCTAGCGCAAGACACATACATACGTCAGTGGTTGGACGGCGACTAGGTAGGCTGTGCCATTCCCCTCTTCTCTTCGAGCCTACTCGTTGTTCGCGGTCGTGCCTTTTTTATTTTTTATTTTTCTCTTTTTTAATAAAAAAATAATAAATTGCTTGTTAAAAGTACATCCCAACGCGAATAGGCACAGCCCCTCCGAATGCGCCGTTTATCTATCTAGGGAAAGACACGTGCCCTATCCCTACTATAGAGAATTTCTCTAGTCTTTAGTTATTTAGGGGGAAACGCGGTATAATGAGATGAGGATAACCGACTAGACAAACTTGCCACTGGTGAAGAAAGCAACTGACATTTATCCAATTATCTAGCTAGCACGGCCAGGCAGCTTCCTCACTTCTACTCACCCAGGTCTTCCCAAGATACTCGAGGGACTGGTCACATCGTACTACATAGGTATATAGATGTTACAAGGGTGTACCCGGTGTTGCACTGCGATGCAAGTAGCCGTGTCAAATCATTTCCCTTGCGCCGATGCATCGGAGTTCGGAGGACTACGATCGAAATACCAAAGCAGACCACGGCATTCGGTTGATCATAGTAATTCTAGTAAGATATGTTGTTTTGTCTACCTAGGTGATAAATGCTATTGATTGTGCGTTGTCTAACATGAACCTTTATAACCTCAAGGCGAATTGCCTTACTAAGAGAGGAATAATGAGAGCCAGTGTAACCATCTTCGTGTTTTTGAAGTACCTGTAGTTTAATGATGCGTGCCCTCCCCGTTATTTTGCCTCGAAAAACCGCGTATACCCAATATAACTCCAAGAGAACACATTCCGAAACCCGCCCAAGCCGCTGATTACAATGGACTGGGCTTATTTGTACAATAACTGAGATTGATAATAACCGGAAAGCCGTGACCTAGAAGGGAGCTGGCTTGGTAAACTGGCTCACTTGCTACCTTTTTGCGCCTTTGGGGTTGGCACAAACTCGACCTGCGCCGTGCTGAGGAGATCTTTGACAACAGGGTTCTCCATATAGTGGGTGGCAAGTCCACCTCCTAAGACTGATCGGAGCATCTGGAGTCGCGCCGAGAGCAACCAAGTATCAATGGTCATGCTGATGTTCTGAACTCGGAATTTCTCGCGATATCCGTACTCTCGAGGTTCACCGACGTACGCTGTCTTGTTACCTCCAGTATGAGGATTGTTGGCCGGTTTCTGTGCTGTTGAATAACCTGGTCCCTTGCCAAGTTCGATAGACGTAAGCACACTGTTGAAACTGGCGTGGAGGTGCTTCCGGTCTTTTTTGGACACTGACTTTGATGACTCTCGGACCAGGGCAGTCATGCGCTGCACAAGTTTGTGCTGGTCATACTGGAGTATCCATGCCGCTGCCTCTCCCTCCTCTTCCTGTTCATGCTCGCGGGCGGCTTCAAAGATTAGAGCGATGTTGGATCCCGCGGCAACTTGAACGCCTACGTCGGTGCTATCAAGTTGCTCCGTAAATGTTTCCAGGGCTTGGTCGCTCTGATCTTGCAAGTCTTCGAGGTTGCTCGCAATAAAGCCCCATGCGGTTAAAGCAGAAGATACGACGGGTGCGTTGTCGCCAGCGTCGATGCTATGTCCATCACTCTCCACGATCTCGAGCAGGAAATTCAACAGCTCTTCTGCAGCGGTCATCGAACCTCCGCCACACATGGTCGCAACGCTCATGGCTATAATAGCCTCAGCTTTGATAGATGCCTCCTCCGAATGCTCACAGAGACTCTTTAAGCTTGGGTACACGCGTTCGTAAATGCTATCCGACTCGGTTGATAAGACTGTCGTGGCCAAGGCTCGAATCGCCGATAGTGTCTCGTCTGTGTTGTTACCGACGCGAAGACTCTTCAGCAGGGCGGGGATTAACTCGCCCAACTGGGGGTCGACCATCTCCTCCGCATAGTGATATCGTAGAATATGGTTATAGGCAGACAAGCAAGATTCGCGGCCTTTGGTGTTACTTCGCTTGCGATCCAAAAGTTCAGCAAAACGCTCGCGCAGCTTGTCAGGCCAAGTTGCTACGTGTTCCTCGCCATCTTCAGAGTTCGCAGCCGAGTTCGTCAGGCTATCTTCGTATTCGGAGTCCGAGATGTCTTCTTCCTCGGAGGCATATCGGCTATTAAGTGCAGAGCCGCCACGAGACGGTGCCGGTGAGACAGCAGGGGAGGCGACGTGAGAGCCTGGTCGGGAGCGTGCTTTTCTAGAAACGGTCTTGCCGCTTTCTAGCAATATCTTCTTTCGGAGATCCCGCATGTTTTGTGTTATCCTTCGATGGGTGTACTGGCGGGCCGTTCTGTAACAAGGGTGTTGGTGGAGTGGTTATCGTCTCCAGGACCGAAGATCAAGTCTTGTTTCTATTGTAGAATCGACGGAATGACTTTGGGGTATTTTGCGAATGGAATTCCATGAGGATGACTCTGCAACAGTGGAACGGGACCCGTTTGTTTAGAAACGTGCTGAGGAATCGTGTTCTTGTGTTATTCGGAGATTGTTAATAGGGAAGTATGTTAGGAACGCAGTGTGTGGCTGCGGATATGAAATTAAATAAATATGTGTCGGGATGTGTTGGTGCAATGGGAAACTTGGCCAGATTCGATAAGCACACAGGAATTTCCCTAATTTACGGTTGATCAGGGTTAAATCCGGAATGTACATGGTGTACGTATAAGTCTACGTTGGAGGCGTGACGAGACGGGAAGACGCTACTTGTCTGGGACATGGTCATGGACGGAGGAAACAGGCCGTGGGGAGCCGGGTACGCGTCGCAACTTACGTATGCCGCGTCTTACCTACGTACAAGCTTTGTACTTCCAAGTGAGCAACATGTACTACCTAGGTAGATAAGTTGCGTGTAAATTGGAGCCTTCTTTCTGGAATGGGCTGCAAATGATGATGCAAGTAACCTGGGCAGGTGTGCTGTCACAAGGCTCTACTAAAAGCCCCTCTCTCAAAATTTGCCCCTCCAACCTTGGAGCTACCCAGTACCTATCTTTATGTAGCCCGGAGATACGACATGCGCCGCTAATACAAAGATAGAAATTCCCACTTCGGAGCCACCCAGCCATAGCCAGTACAATACTGTATTGTACAGCAGCAGGTTAATAAACAAGGCAGCCAAGAGCAGGCATGGATTTGTAGCCCGCTCTGTGAACCTCTGGCGATATTTGTCCCTGCCTGCCTTTTGCGTACTTACCTAAGTACTATATGGCCTATCATCATCCACAGCTGTGGGTGCCTAAATGCCAGGTATTGTTGTGAATAACCTCTGATCAGAAGCTCTAGGTTTTGGGTTTTGGGGGGCTGAGGCCCACAGGCTCCACCCAGGATCCACTAACCTGCTGCCCACCGTCAATAAGCATTCCAAGTACACGCTTGAACTTGTAAAGTATCTAGGTATCTCCAACTTAACAATGTGTTTACTATTTGGGGCCAAGCGGCCCAAGAGTGGCTTTGTATTTTGTATCGATATGGTGACGGAAACCATCTACTTTTCGTCATGTAAATGATTGCTAGAGCACTTGAATGTAGGTACTGTGAGTCGCGGACTTCGTGCTTAGTACCTGGGGGCCGGACACGATGTAGCGCGGGGCTGCGATAAGGCGTATCTTAAAGTGGGCCTTCAATGCAATCAATTAATATAATATCTGGGGACAATAGGTACGTATATTAGGTAATGATCTACTTTGCAACTTGTATACTATGAGTTCTTTTGGTTCTCTTGGAGATAACTTTCTCTTAAAAGCAGATGCCTCAAGAGAACAACTATGGCAGAAATAGTCAGCTTTTCTTATTATATTCTTGCTAGCCCTCACCAACCAGTTTGTAAAGTCGGACCTTAAGTGCGAAAATAGGTGTTTATAGCAGTAAACTATACCTACCAGGAACTTAAAAGTTGCACTTCGGCAAGAGGAAGGAACTAGCACCTATTTAGGTACCTGCATTGTTGGTACGTACGTATATATATGTATGTACCTAATCTGTACGCCTAGCAGATAAGCAAAGACAGGTAACATCGAGCAATGGCTTAGATACCTCTATTTACATCGGCCCCCTCGGTACATATGCATCCTTTTGCACCTCAGATAGTAGTACCTCCTACGCCCAGGTAAGCACATTACTAACTAGTATCTGAGAAACCCCAAATACCCATTTTAGGACAAACGGATATGAACTCAAGTGGTAGCTCTTTTGCCTCTTATCCAAACACCTGCTAATACAGGTCCTACCATTCCGCCTAGCTACGAGCCTACGTGTTGTGCATCTCGCCTGGTTGATTTCCATCTCGTCCACTGTAGCTTCCCCATTAAAGTACCTGCCTACATGCCAGACGTATTATTCTCACTGTTTGTACGCATGTAGGTGCCTACTACATACTTACCCAATCTTGGAGACGCTTAAGGTTTCACACACACCTCAGCACCTGCAAGTTTGCACTTTTAGTCTACATCCATCCTGGGTGCTGCCTACCTAGTATCTGCTAGGTTATTTCCCCTCCTTCTGCACCTCCATCAAGCGAACAACCTCCAAGCTTACAGGCACTCCCAACTTTGAACATACATCATCTTTCCTTTTACCTCAACCTCGTTCTAAATATCCCAACGCATCGAGTCTATTTTGCCACTCGAAGCCACAACTGAGTGCATCGGACATCTGATTGCGGGGGATCTTACATACCACTGTCGACGCACCGACAAGCCCTGGGGCACGTCGGTTCCTTTCCCAATGGCGACTACCCCTGCCGCCTCTCCGGAGGAGGAGCATACATCCAACGCTGAGGATCAAGGCGAGTACTCGTTAGGCTATTAAGCTTTCAATCAACCAGGGGTTTCCCTCTAATAGTCTATAGTCACTGTCATCCTATCATGTCACGATCCAACAAAGATTCCTGAACGCCGAATAGTTCTGACTCGCGAGGTCCCATGGGTTCCCATCGGTCGATCGTCCAAGGTCCAGAGCAAGAGCTTAGTCGGAGCTCACGACAACGCCTTATTCGATAATCCAGTCATGTCACGCAATCATGCTGAGTTGATGGCCGAGTTCTCCGACAACGAACGCCCGGTAAGCGCAGATATTCACCTAAGAGCTAGCTAATTCTTTAATTAAACTACTAATTACTTATATGTTCTTCAGAAAGTTTCGATCAAAGACGTAGGTTCTGTTCACGGTACATTTGTGACCCATAACGACGGTCGTGGGGAAGAGCAACGACTTCGCTCAAACCTCCCCGTGAAGCTTGAGAACGGCGCCATCATTCGATTTGGAATCGACATATTTCGGTCGAACAGGACCTATCCGCCTTGCTTGGTCGATTTTCTAATGGAAGAGTCGGATCAAGGGTATGCGTGCATCCTTCCCTTGGGCAGCACATCCAAGACTAACTTGATATTAGACCAAAGAGTCCCCGTCAGCGGGCCTTTACCGTACCAGATGACATAGACGAGGACGAAGATGAGGACGAGGACGAGGACGAAACCAGAGAGCATAGCACCGAAGAAGACAAGAGCATGACGCCCTTCTTTACCCGTAAAGTTTTTCACCTACCGATGGGTGTCGTGCCTTGTACCTCCCAAGGGGAACCACCAATCGATCTCACCGATGACACCGATGAGTGGCTAGCCGACAACTCCAAAGATTCCGCTACTATGATTCTTACCATGAATCACGACGTGATTGATTTGACATCTGAACCGGAACATGAGCCGGAACCGGTGCCAAATCGACCTCGTACAGGGTCAAACCCGGGTTCAGTGCAGTTTGCTCCCCGCCAACCTGTCAAAGGTCTGAGCACGCCAATCGAAGACGCCCCTCAGGAAGACGAATGCGATTCGATACATGAGGCTTGGAGTGCTTCCGAAAGTGGTGAGGAAGACGGAGAAACATCGGAAGACGACGTCCGTTATGAGGGCAATGACTTTGACGATTTAGCGGATGGTTCGGTCTCTGAAGAGTTTTGGCTACGTGATCTGAGTGACTATGACTCGGGATCTGGTTCGGAATCTGATTCCTCTTCCGAATTTGCGCGTCATTTCACCCCAAATGATGTTGACGAAGACTCGGATGCTCAGTCGGATCTGTTTTCTACCGATGAGGAGCGTGACTATACGAAGACCTTTGATCGAGACGCTGGTAAGTGCACCTACCTTTTGGCCGTATCCCTGCCCAGTTGTTAACTTTGAAATGTTATGACAGGCGTCAGCGAATCTTCAATCTTGACAGATCCTAGTTTTGCAGCCGCTCCTAGCGATAAGAAAACTGGCGAGACTTTGAGTGATAATAAGGAGGGAGAGCTAGTCGAGAAGCTAGAAGAGGAACACAGTGAGCCGGATGAAGGCCCAGATGAGTACACAGATGAGGACTCAGATGAGGACCCAGGTGACGATCAAGATGAGGACCTAGACGGGGTTTTGGATGTGGTGTCTAGCATGAGCGACGACAATGCCATTGAAAAAGCCGACAAAGGGCCCGTTACAACAGCGGAAGTTCCGTCAGCTTCTGCTCAACCGATACATCATCAGGAAAAGTTTACGGATGCCGCTCGTTGGTTACCATCTCCAGCTTGCGTACCACCTTCCAAGCTGCTTACGAATCCCGAGCCCCGCCAACACCGTGCGCCTAGTCCTTCAGATGCTTTTCTTTTTAAGTGCCGGCCACGGTTTGATCATCTGCCAGATAACGCCAGAGCTCAGATACTGGGCCAGAAAAGCGGGAAATTGGAGTACTTCGCGGCTAGGGAGAGAAACCGTACCATTAACAATCTGCATGCGTTGTGCACTCCCGTTTCCGCTATCAGACAGACGTTGGTAGCCCATCAGGCGAGAAGTAACGATGCTGTTGTGGCCGATCCGGTACCGGAAACGCCTGGCATATCGAACAATTCATCACCTAGGGCTCAGATCGACGATCCTGTCTTTTCATCTTTCGTCCCGCAACACCAGGAGGTCTCTATCAAACTGCCTCCAACTGACCCCACACTGTTCTCCGCTTGGACTGTCTCTGGAGAGCGGTTTATCAACTTCCCCTGCCCTGACGACTCACGTGTATCGGAGGATACTGAACCCCACGCGCCAGAGCTTGACATGAGTAGTGCGTACAAGTATCAGCAGAGCAAACTAGCTGCCATGAACCCCCGCCGTGTGCCAATTCGAGATCTGCTAGCACAGGAGCCAAAAGAAAGACCGAAGGCGCGTCAGGCTTCACCCACCGCAGCGAAGCGCTCCTTCCAAGAGGCTTTCAGTGACGCTTGTCCACCCGCGTCGGTGGAGGAGACAGAGGACAACGCCGTCTCCTCTCCCCCAGGGAGCACAGACATTTCAGTTGAACACCAGGATGCCAACAAGGTGTCCGAAACCCAAGCCAGCCATGTGACAACTCAGAAAGACATCGAATCAACCAAAGCAGTCGGAGAGAAACTGAATGTACCCCAACCGACTCCGGCCCCTGTTCATTCTGAATCTCCCAGACCTTTGAAGAAACTCAAAGTAGCTACCCAAGTCGCAGCTTGCGTAGCCTTGGGGTCAGCTGTCACCTTCTCCTTTTTAGTGAACACCGCACCTGTTTTTTAGATGCTCAATGTCAGCCATCTCATCTGGCCAGATGGCAAATCACTCTTTTATCCGCGGACGGAACCGGCGATGGGGGCGTTTGGGTGAAGTTGGCCGGACCAATCAGCAAGGTGGAGGTGTATTTGGAGGGGTTTTCAATAGCTTCATGCGTAGATTCTACGGGGTAAGATGGATCGGTTTCATGGGCAAAGTCTTAACAGTGAATTCTGCTATTTCCGCTTTACTATTGATAGCCCAATTGCTTTATGGTCGGCTTGCACGGTTTATTCTATTCATGTCTGATAGTTTCTTATTCAGTCACTCGAGTCTTTAGGACTTACCACGGTCACCATGTCAATGAAGAAAATACGATGTGCATTGATTATCTACAACAACGTCTACAAGGTTATTCTTTGCTATAATGTCTGCGTCCCTGGCAACACTCTGAAAGGAAACGATGCCGGTCCTGTATACCAGCAACTGGACTCGTGTAGTGAATTTAAGAAGTCAAAACTGTTACCTGGGCCGGCGCTAAGTCAACTCGTTGTAGTGACCGGCTCTGCTAGGTATACCCACGGTGAGTCACAAAGAAACCAATTCAGCGAATCAATTTTGCCTCGGTATGATGGGTTGTCTAAGCGGATAGATGGTAGAAGCCCTAATGGATACACAATAACACTTGCTTCTGAAGATTGGTCCTACCGACTGCTACGCTACAGATTCTTCTGCCAGACATGAGTTTAGCTATCATACCTAGGTAGGTGGTTGGCAGTCCCTACTTACCTATGCCATACACTGTAGGCATACGAGACCAAGGAAAACCACTGGTCGGTGTGATTTCGGGTTTAATGGCAAGTACGAGTCTTGTTCTTTTGAGGCTTATCCGTCGTGTCTCATCTGGCCTGGTCTGGCTTGGCTTGGCTCCCGCCCCTAAGTCTATAACAGACGTGAATGGTTGTATAATATGACTGTTAAGCCTGGAATCCGTTAGAAAGGAGAAATCTAGCCCAGCCCAGCTAGGCAGACTGATCGATTCTACAGACATGCAGCTAGGTATGAACGTAAAGCACCCTGAGGCAAATACCTAGATACTAAGTCTTTTGTATGCAGGTACCCAGCATCTTTGGAGGTTTCCGAATCGGATCTCCCATTGTGTCAGTATGTAAGTAGGTATTGCTGCGATGTAGTCAATTGACTCAAGGTTCACCCCGTTGTTTTCATTCCTCCCAAACAGATCGAACCAGACTGTGCTAGACCAGGCCGTCTCCCCGGCTAGATTATGTATTGTCCAGGTACTTGCTCAATGCAGATGCTAGTAAAAGATGTGTGCAACTGAGGGATGCTTCAGAGGGCAAGGCAGGACGAGACAAGATGAGGCTTGGGGCCTGATGATGATGATTACCGATATGTGCTTTCGGTCTTTCTGTCTGTGCGTGTGTGTGTGTGTGTGTGTGTGTGTGTGTGAGCAGGTAAGCAGATATATATCTCAAGTTTCCTAACTAGTTCTCAGTCAGTAAGGCACCTCATATCAATATCTGTCTGCGGATAATAACCTCGCCCAAGAGATACCACCACATGTTGACTTGAACTACTAAACATCTAGACTTTTCGTCAGTGATTCCCAATCTGCCCGGTGAGTTACCAGGGACTGAAGGAACCCTGGCTTACCCCTTGTTCTCAAGCTTAGAAAGTAAAAGTAATATAATCGCACTTGTCGGTGCCCTGCCCTAAACTGGTAGCCTAATAAAACAGATCATCTCAGATGGCGGTATTTGACTACTTCCCGATGCATTCAAGTAGGGTATTCCGGCTACAAGCCAATGACTCTGCTGTATTAAAAAAATTGTGTATGCCAAGATCAATGTATTGTCCTGCATCGTGTCATCTTCTCACGCGCCTCTGGAGAAGACAGAGTGTCCGTGCTGCTAACGGCCGAATGCTACGTGTGTGCCCGAGAATCATCACGCTCAATCAAAGGGGCCTCGGTTGCCTAAAGAAGGCGGTAGAGTCAGTCTAGGGCACTTAAATAGAAAAGAAGTAAAGTTTGCAACTATTACCGAGAATGACGAAGGGGGGCTTGCACAATAGGGTTAAGTCTTGATTACGATCCCATCATGGCCGAGACGAGGGGCTGTATTGGACAAATAACAAAGAAGGTTCCTATCGAGGCTTGGAAGCACAGCATGAAAAGGGGGAGAAGAGACGTGGTCAGACATATGCCCAGGTATTTTATAGGTGAGTAGGTATCCAAAGGGTGCATGGGGAAGTAAGGCCGAGCCGGAGCCGGCCTGGCGGCACCGGTCCCTCATGATATCATGTGCTCTAGTCGATTCGCCTCGAAAAGTTCAGATGATCTTCACTGACGATGATCAAATGAAGGCCTGCCGGTTTGGAGTGGCGGGCGCGCTAGCGAAATGGGACCGATTAATAGGATCAAAACTTGAAATCATGGCGTTGAAAGTTGCAGGCAAAATCTCATCGATGTCACACCTGTGGTCGGAAGCACTCGCAATTATGAAGAATGAGAATCGGAGGAAAAAGTATCTTCGGGGCCCTGCATATGCGCCGAAGGAGTAAAACGCCTCGTGGATATTCTCTTCTCGGATCGTACGTTTTCTCTTCGGCTTCTATGGGGAGTTAGATCTGTTTGTGCCCCTTGGAGGGTTTGGAGTTACGTGCGCTATATGCGCGTCGCTCGCTAAGACACCATATGCCCATTTGACGTCTTCAGGATCGAGGTTGCGAGTATACCTAATCACATGCAAGCAAGTAAGTGTATATGACTGATCTGGACAATACGAGACATGGCCACTTGAATATCGACCCGTTGGACGGGCTCTATCCGGACCATCTCCCGCGATACGCTTCCACATTCAATTGCCGAGGTTTTTTTTTGCACCTAACATTGCTTTGCATTTCGACCGCGTCGCGTATTGATGAATACGTGCCCATTTTATCTTGATCTGTATCTTATTGCCATTGAGGGACTTGAGACTCGATAAAGATAGCAGTCGATTTCGCTCATAGATATAAGGGGTTTCTCATGATATCAAGTCGTAAGGTAATGCACGACAAGCTCTTGCCGTAAGGCATGTGATCGTGTCCCGACGGCTACTCGTTTCGCCGGTACAGCGTCGGCGTTGGAGAACCAGGCCCCTGAGACACGGATGATACCGGATACAAGCCCTATCTCAGAGAACCGTGTGTGTCCCGTCTGTCAAGTTTATAAAACTAACTCATCATTGGTAAAAATCCCGATACGTGTTTCACAGCTAATGGTTGGTGAATGACCCGTGGGCCCAACCTTAAGGATGTTGATGCAAGCAGCCGTGCTGGCCTCGGACTCGACGGCGTGGGCGGAAGGGTGATTGCAGAATCTCAAAGACGCAAACTACACCGCAACTAGTATGCGAGATAGAGTTGGTAGTGACGTGACAAGTGATGAGAAGCTAGAAATTAAGAAGAACGGGACTAACCTAGAACCTGTGCCTTGTGTACACTGAGAAGCCGTAGACCAGAAAGATGTAGTTGTCATACATCCGAGTGAGATTGGGTAGCTTGAGTCGCAATGTCATCCACCCCTTTATCGTGTCATATCCTCCGAGTTTATTGCCAATACTTGGATGGAAGCGGTCAGATGACGAAGTTGTAGTGATACAGGTTAGCCAACTTCCGCTCTCACGTAGAGTGGCATAGGATCGTGTCGGATATCGACCAGCCGAGGTGTCTCGATGGCTTGTAGTTGCCTCGCTGTATCCTGGTATCCCGACGAGGCAGCAAATGGAGGCTCTCTCACTACCAGTGATCGTCACCCGATCCGCGTCTCCGTCAGCCTTCAAGTGGGATGTGGCGATGTGGTGATGTAGTGGTATTGAGGATGAAGCGGTGAGATTTCTTCCACGAGGTAATTTTAGTGTTGAACATTGAGCAACAGAACGTTGAGCAAACTCGTGGGAGTGTGATACTTGCCTCAGACGGCGGATATATAAATGTGTTTGAGCGTCCTGTACACAAGTAAGGATTAGATGGAGTCAGGGCGAGAAACATATCAGCTTCCACACACGGCCTTTTGGACCTCGTATATAATATATACCTCAACTCATAAGAACGAATAAGAGCGATCATGGCTTACGAATACTATGGCACTCCCGGTATTGGGCCGGAAGAGTACCATATCATCACTTGCAGAGTGTGCCACGGAAGTTGGACTCGACCGTAAGTTGTGGGCGCATCTTCCAACATGCTCACATGCTCACATACTCACATGTATTTAGGGGGGAATCTCTGTGCCATAAGTGCCAGGGCACCTTTATCGAGCGCATAACGAACCAAGAATATCAACAAGCCCTCATGGTACAGGAAAACCAAGACCCTTACGCTGGGCCAAGTTCAGGTGGAAGGGGCGGTGATCACAGAAGGCAGGACAGGCACGGCCAGCATGACAAGCGAGAGGGGAGGAAGGACAAGCACCGTTCTTCTAGGTCGTCCCAAACGGCGCGACGATGAGGAAGGCACGGCCGGAGCACCTAAGGACTTCGAGTGTTCCATGGATCAAACGGAAGGCACAGGCTAGAAGAGGGATGGTGGAGTTCTAACGTTGGTTTCGAGGTTGATGCAGGGCACTGGATGGCGCTTAAGGATTCCTGTTTCTATCAATCTTCTGCCTATATTGTTATTGAGAATCGGCCCTGTTAAAGACACTTGTTTTCATCTAACTAGTTATTCCGCAATCGACAAGTTGTCATAACTCCTGTATACATACTTTACGGAACGCTGCAATACATGTAAGCACTCATGATTTTGAACTCAGAATTCTGGCAATACTGACGAGATGTTTCTCCTTGAGTTTATTTGATTGGTTATACCTTACGGATCGCCGGTTCCAATGAACAAAGTACGTCGAAGAGACGTCGGATGAAGCATAGAAAGCCACAATCACACCTCAATATCGTGACTTACCTACCTCAACCCATTTAACTGAATCTTAGGTGAATGGCGCCCCAGATGGCGAATAGTTGTGCAGATCCCATCCCAAGGCAACGAGACTACATCGCGCGGTGAAACCCCAAGGGGCCGAGAGGAACTACCCGACCGCAGAAAACCGCGCTAAACCTTACCCTACGGGCGATTGGGTCTGCCACGTACGGACGACAAGCGCCGACGTTCGGAATGTATTGGTTATGCATACCTACATGGTATCCGGATGTTACGTTTGGAGTGGTACTTGGGTTGAGTACGAGCACAAGATGCCTCACGAAGCTATTATGTACATATAACCTTAGTATGTACCTCTCGATGCACCTCTATCTGATCCATGCTTCCTCGTCCCTATTTAGATATCCCTAAGCACCGCATTCGTTTACAGCAACGCTATTTCCTGCTGTGTTCAGATCTCGCTATACTTACCTGAGGCTAATCACCGAAGATCTTCAGCCGCGCCAAAACCTCGAGGCACTCTCTGCCCTAGATAAGGGGATTCTGGTCTACCACCTCAATCGAAATTGAGGAACCGCTCCTGTCGCTACATCTGGAACTATCAGATCTATAGCTACTTCCTGTGCCGTGTTCCGTGTTCCGTGTTCCGTGTGTGACGGCCTAACGGAGGATGATATCAGGCGATAATCAAAGCTGCAACAAGCTGTTTGCTTTTCACACCTCCTTGCCTCTTATGAAGACAAGGAGCCTTCTTATAAGTTGAAATAATAGGTGGATGAGAACACTTAGACTAACACCGACAGAGCAGGGGTCCATATGTCCACCTTCATTAGTAAGCTGTGGTGAAGAGGTGAGACGAGGGCGAAATGAGGTGAAGCAAAAAGTGACAGTTGAAGAACGACCTGCAGAAGGAACACGGCGCCACAAACCCTGATAGGAAACCCCTAACGAGAATCGAGTATATACAACAGAGGCGTATCTCGTCAATAACGTCCATTTCCGAGAGCGGGGGACCGTGGCGGACTTTGATCAAAGTACCTACGACGAAGGCTTCCCCGGTCCCACACGTCAAAAGACCGAAAGGACAAACAGACGGAGAAGACACAACAAGAATGCGATGCGATGCGGCATGCGATGCGATGTGATGTGATGTGTTACTGGGACTCGAATCCCACGTGCGGCCCTCGCAGCCGCGGCCGGGCAACAAGTTTCTCGGGACGCGGTCCCACGAAGCCGGAGCGAAGTGGGCGACTTGAACTGCATTAGGTATGTACTTACAGGCCCCCTTGACCTTGAACCTTGGGACTGCCAAGGGGGATTGTATGGCTTCTATTGTTTCTGTTAGCTGCAATGTAAATTTTGTTATTATTCATCGCACACTCAAACGTCCATACCGCTTCGCTTCGCTTATTTGCCCGTACCATGTTATGTGGTTATTGGTTCATTTCATGAGACTGGGGGAGCCCTCATTCATGTATAGGAGGAGTTGTTAATACGACGCTGCCTTAGTAGGTGGTATGATGTGGTCGGTCTGTGATAGTGGTTATGGATTTTGGTGGTTTCTTTTCCTTTACCCCTGATACCGAGGAAATAAATACATAGACAGCTACCTACGGTTGTACAGATGCTCTAATTACCGAGCATCGCGTGGCTATTTGACGGCGCTCTTCTTGTCGATTTGATGGGCGTCTCTATATACAACCCCCTGCGGGATTGAGGAATAACGACGGAACGGGCCGGCCTAGTTAGGAAGGAGGATAAAGATATGTATGTATATATGTACATCCAAGGATTTGTGCATTTGTCCCTTCATCACCAAGGGCAGCTCGTTCTCTTCGCACAGCATACTTACATAAAGCAGCTACGTTATGCAGGTCCTATGCTGCCCGTACCAGAAGCCTATATAAGTCATGTAATAGATACGGCATAGTTCCGGCCCAGTTCGCCATGAGCGGAATGCAGACAATGAGGAAAAAAGAGAAACCCGTCCCCATTTTCTTCTAGAAATTCCGCGTTTCTTACTCACAATTACGTTAAACAATCCCACAGCTGTATATCTGAAACTTAGCCGGTGACCGACAAAATTTCAGATAACTACACCATGCATACAAACTAGAGAAACAAGCGAAAATCTATCTACGAACTGCTTGTATGTACATAGTATGCACGTTTCGCTTGGCTTGGACTTGGCTCTGTCTTGGCTTGCCTCTTCTACCACGTGCTTGTGTTGCAATCGATGTTCGCGCCTTTTATTTTTCATATTTTTTAGTGATCGAGTAGGTATTAGTTAGTATAGCGGGAAGTACTGGTAGATATAGACGCGTTGTACATTTTCCATATCTGCCCAGATCTCTACTTATTTATGTTATACCGCACTATCTACAGTGTCAAAAAGGCAAGCAAGTATCTAATTACCTTCCCCATGAATCTTTTGGTTCGGAGGACGAGTAGGTAGAAGTTTAATAACAGGAGGCAGGTAACAGGTAACGAACACCTACCCACGTACCTACCTCCCTGGCTAATGTGGCTAATAAAGCAAGTAAGTAAGAAGACAGGGGTCCCTGTAACGGCGTTACGGACGTAAGTTAGGTAACCTAGTAGGTAGGCCGGGCTTCAAATGCGACTGAATCGATCAATAAAAACGTGCCTCGGCTTGCTGTTCTGAACGGCGAACGAGACGCATGCCGTACTCGACGCCCATACAGTAGATGCTGCTCTGAGAGAGGGAATCGCGTACAGGTAGCTACTAACAAGTATACATGTGTTAGGGATCTGAATTACATAACCTAAGTATTTCGAAGTTCACAACGCGAGATGCTCATTATAGCTACCCCTAGGTTAGCTCCCTAGGTAGGGAGCGACTTCCGGGGAAAGCAACCCTGCAAAATAAGGTAGGAAAGAAAAGCGCATTGTAATAAGGTAGAAGACGAGTGAGTGAGTGTTGCAGATCTACCTATGTGTTTTCCACTTCATAGACAATATGTATGTGCATACTTAAGGTATTTACGTAGCAGTCAAAATGGTATCTCACTCATACTTTACATGCATCCGTTACTTAACTGTTATGTAGGTAGACACGTTTTTTCATCAGTGGAATATATCCGTGGCCGTGGTCCTGGGCGTTCTGTGGGGTTTCTTCTGTTACCCAGGTAGTTACAGCATACACAAACCTACCTACCAACTTAAGATGGGTAGGTAGTTGTTAGGCGAGTGGTCTTCCACGAGGCACGTGGATCCGTGTTTTTGTGGGGTTAGTTATGTATGTCTCAGGCTGTTGCTGTACATACATACATGTACCTAACATCTGTAGTATGTACCTAGGTTAGACTATGCAGTAAGGGGTCTGCCGTACAGCAAAGGTAGGCCTAAGTAATAATTTTTCTTGAGTCTGTTCTACATAGTAGGTAGCTGCTCCAGTTCGGCCACCTCCATACAAGTGTGTATGGAGACCAGAGATTATTGACGTAGCTATGAATACCTACCTTACTCATGTAGGCAGCTGTAAAACTTGTGAATACAATTCGAACATATTTAACGTATGTACGTACCCCAGTCGTTCGTTCAACCAATGCAGCATTAGCTTCGATAAGGATAAGGTTCTAATGACAGGTTTGGCAAGTCGCATCGGATATGGCCGTTTTGGAATGTAATTTACAGTTCTGTCATTGGAGAGAGAGATCCTCACCCGGGAAATATCTAACCTAGGTGGTATGCCGACAGTAAAAAACGTGGTTCTGACCGGAATGGTTGAATGTTTTTTATTTACATATGAAGGATACTGAACCTCGCGACCACTTTGGCCTTGTATCTAGTATAAGGATTCAAGGAGCGACAATGCAGGTATAGTACGCTGTGGCCTTCCATACTAGGAGCGAGATCTGTTTCGACTAGGTTAGAATATTAGAGAAATGATTGATCGCATTCGTATATGTTACCACTTCGGGCGTAATCGTCATGACTTTCCCTTACCTTATTATCGAGCTAGATAATGAATACATACTCAAAGAAGGGAGATCGTCAACAAGTCTGAGTTTTAATACGCTCGCAGGGCGGAATATGATCTGTCTGTCTTGTTGCAATGCACAGCAGGTGACGTCAGTTAAATCTAGAGCTTTACCCGCATACTTGCATACAGCATAGCTCCTAGGTATTTATCGCTTGGTAGCTGTATGTAACCCGGACTGGTTCTACCCTGGTCCCCTGGATTGGCAAGGCATGTATGTAGTAAATGTAATCACGGTTATACAGAGTGAGAAAAAACGGAAAGACACCCGAAACGAACGGGTATTGAAAAGTGTTCAAATGCAAGCAAGGCTCATTTCATTCACTTCATCTCCATCGGCGAGTCCGAAAAGAGCGTTATCCACCGCATCGGGCATATGAGGCTACACGAAAACGACACGACACGGCACAACCACGAACTACGGTTTTTCTTTCTCTCTTGCCGTACAGTATCATCCGGACCGAGCTAAGGGGCCAGGGCGTAACAAAACGATCTTACTTACATGTATGTAACGTTCAAGGGATGTAATTACATAGTATACGTAGCTTATGTCGGCAGATAGACGCGGCAATGGGTTTTAGGTCTATCATCTATCATAGGGGAGAACCTAACCCAGATAAGTACTCGATGCTGATGCTGACTAGCAGGTATGTAGCACCTAACCAGTATCCTTGTATAAAGGACAATTATGCATGGTATTATGTATGTCGTATTGTATTGCTTGCATCCAAAAAGGTCCTAGAAGGGATGTAAGTACCTATGCGGGTTCCCGAGCTGAATCGAAGTTCGAAAGCTGGGGCTCTATAATGCTTCATTGGGGTGTTTGGGGGCCTATTGCTGACATGATGACATGATAGTGTGTACGTGTATGTAAAATAAGTAACAAATAAGTGAAGTAAGAATAGGGGGAAACCCCGTTTCTTCAACGATGGGCGTGCCGCTGAGCAAGGACATAGGACTTTTGTTCCCGCTGCGGCGGAGATCCTACTTACTCATTACTAAATACTCATACTACTTACTCCCTACTCTCTCCACATTTACTGTCAAAGCAAGGTAAGGCAAGCCGAACTTCCGTCTAGGTTAGTCTGATAGGCAGATACGTGTATTCCGCTACCTGTAAGTTTGGAAGTCCGCGATGGCAGAGGCGGCGTTGCATCGGAAATTGAGATTGTGCATATACTAGGTACGGCGGCGCATGGGCATCGCATAACATAACATCACATCGCATGGCATATCGCATAGCATAGCGTCGCATGTGGGTGGCATGAGAAATGGGGAACTCAAAGACGCGCTCTGCATACCACTAAACCTACAGTACATACCTGCACTTAATCTAGATGGATAGCCGCTGAATCTGAACGCTCCTCGATCCGTAGGGTCGCATACATACCTACCTGACCATATACGGCACATACAGATTCACATATACATATAGAAATACGTACTTACATAGCAGAGACAGGGACAAGTGATAATATGTCCGCTCACTCGGAATCCCCGGTAGGGAGGCGGAAACCGCATCCACATCCCAAGGCCGGGTGCGTCATCCCGGTTCCCGGGCGGAGTTTTTAAGGGCAGGCAAGGCAGAGGAAGAGGCAGTGATAAAGAAAACGGCGTTTGCTTACTTACAAGCAGGACAAATGGCGGAATATAACCTACGTGTAGGGAGATGCCTAGAGCAAAGGCGGTGTGTAATGTATGTTGGATGCATGTGCGTATGTTGGTGATATGATATGATTATGATCAAAGCCCTGCTCTCTTTTTCTTCGTCAATTTTTCGCCCACCGCATCGCCATCTATACGTTCTCTAAGCTGGTTCGACAGGAGAGGTTAAGTGTCGAATCGGAATCATTTGGAGCCTTTGCAAAAGGCGGGATTTCAATCTTTCTTTCTTGGCCCCCCTTGACCCCTCGATTTCTCCAGGTTATAGATTTTATATTATTTCTGATTTGGGGGAGGGGAGGCGAGGTGAACGTCAGACGAGAAAGACGAGGGTTGAGCTGAGTGAGATAAGACCTAGGATAGGGAAGTAGGTACTATGTAATAAGATATACATATCTGCACACTCATTTATATATCTAGGTTGCTATGGGTGATGAGTAAGAGAGCATATCCTAAACTAGAATATAGGGATACCTACCCCACTGACGTTGGTAGATTATTATACACGTAGGAGGTATTCATCCCTTTCAATATCGACCCTGATATATCGTGGGTATAAGATTAGAAAGCCAACGGTGAAGATCTTGGCATGTAGGTTCGGAGGCGTTGAAATACCAACATACGTAAACTAATTCCCATTAAGGTCTAATTGCTAACAATTAACAACTGCGGGCAGGCCAGGGTTCCCCTTCATTAACGAGGCTATTATTAAGCCCAAGCAGGTACTTTTAGCAAAGTGGAATAAGGAAAGATGGCTTACCTGTCAGTTGGTAGTTATAAAGTTAGTTCTCAAGGTTGCACGAACAAGTGCTTAAAAGCCACTGACGTATGCTGTAAGTGAGGGCTAACGTTTGTTTCCCTACTTACTGTACCTACGGTGTGTCCTATGTTAACAATGCCAAGAGCCGGGTAAAGTTATAGCATGTCTAATAGTTGGTGTTCATCAGCTTTAAAAGCTTGCGGTTGTTTATGGCGAACCTTGAATTTAGGTAAAGTTATAGTGGACAGGTCACGGTACACAGATGCAGACATAATACCTAATAAACCGTCAGGTAAGTTAGCACTTACGGAGAATAAAACCCTTAAACGATTCATTGACCAGCTGTTTATCCCTGTGCCATTACTAATGTAGTATCTCTCAAGTCATATGCCGTGATACTAATACTTATGCCCAACACTAGTAGTAGTACTAGACAGCATACCCAGTCTCGTTCATAAACTCGGGGTTTGCTATGTACTTCTCCAACTTGGTTAGGCCTAAGCTACTAGGTTAGTTTCTCACTCGGAAGTTATCCGCGGGACCCCATTCCCACCCCCTCCTAAGCTCCCAAAACCACGGATAGGTAAAAACAAAGACGAGCAAGCTACGGACGAAGCTACGGGAACGGCTACGGCGAAGCTCGGGAAGCTAGGGATTTGTTCATCGTCCACATACCTACTGTGCGGCGACTAACCTATTACGCAGTAGAAGCTTGGAGTGCTTGCTTGGCTTGGTCGCCGGTCCGAATTATGTACGTATTATTTTCGCAAAGGAGCTACTGGGGTTAGGCACCTAGGTAGCTAACTGTACAGCACACCGTAGGTAGTTATCCCCATTCTGAGTCTCATTCCGAAGAGTTCCCCAAAATCGCTGTGCGAACAGGGGTCAGTCACCCTACAGCAATGAAGAAAAGGGGGGATGGCTGTACTGTAGCTTGGAGCTCGATATTTTAACCATACACTTGCTCCCTGAGGCATGGTATGGGTTGCACACGAGAATTTAAGAGCGTATGACGTTGTTTTACAGATACTCGCTTTGACGTATGAAGAGTTGGATGCGTGTGTATGCAAGCACAGCATCGGGACTTCGCGGTCATGCATCTCTTAAAAGCTCTCTACTTAAGTAGGCAGCTTTCGATCGTTTATTTTCGTTTCGTTTCAGTCTCTGCCTACTACTACCACCCAACATCTGTCCTACCTATTTTCTAGCTAGCTAGGTATCTGGCATCCATGCCATCCAATACATTCAATTCCCTCGGTCGGCGATGACCGTTCGTCAAATGATTAAAAAGTCATGCGGTCCGATACTTAAAAATCAAGATCGGGAAGTTGGGGGCCAGATGCGTTACTTAATCCCAGGCTCTAGAGGGTCACCAAGATAGACACACGCATGCCTACTTAAGGTTCTACCTACAAGGTAGGAAAAGAAAATACAAAGGGATGAAGAGGGGACAGAGAGAGCACCTGCAACGGGCGACATGACATTCACATGCTAAAAAAAATATTCCCAGTCCTCCAAATCCCAAAAACATCTTCTACCAAGACCCTACCTAATCCCTGATAAAGCCTATCCCTTTTATGGTTATGCTACGTCTCCAGTTAGGTAGGTATGTGGATAGAATGTAGACCTAACCTAAGTAAACAAAGTAAAGAAAAAGATATGCATCGTACCTTATGGTCTGGTAGCATCGGGGCAATGCGGTGTGGATGCGGTGTTATGTGGTGCGGTGCGGTGCGGTGCGGTGCGGTGCGGGTTTTTGCGTTGGAGAACTAAGTAGAACTGAACATCCAAACTAAGACCGTCTGGCTGTTCTGTCCAGGTAAGTATTCTGTATGCATGTAAGTGAAGGAGGACCCTTAATATTTCTTGCCTCCATCACCATCACCATCTATTCTATCCACTTACCGGATTCCTGATTCTGGTTCTTCTACCTCAAAATAGGAAACCTGTTCGGCATTGTCTAACCTATGCAGATGCTCAGGTTCGTACCAAAGTTACCGACGACTGGAACGACGGATTTCTCATTAGACGATCTAGGTTAAGCCGTGCAGCAGTAGCAAGATTCCAAGATTCCAAGAAAGTGGATAAACAGTTCGGCACAACGAGAGGAGAAGAAGAATCGCTACTTAAGTAAATATTGAAATATGTAAAATAATTTCGGACTCGGATGTATCCGATTGGGAAAAGGCTAATGTGCAGTGAAACAAACTGGTACAAGGCAGTTGTGGCCCGTCCAGTCGGTCGGCTATCCGCTTCAGTCCAAGCATCGCGAGACCAAGCCTTCTCAAAGCGGCAAGGAGGTGCAACTGACAGGTGAAAAGAGAGCTTGGGGCATGCGCACGCGCTACTTATCCCATGTACGTACGACTTTTTGTGGGAACTCGGAACTTGACAATGGTGATCACAGCCTAATAGAGGCTTACCAGTACGGGGACTGTCACATTGGTTCGACAACTTTGGCGAGGCGAGCAAAGGGCGCAAATGATCAAGAGACGCTTTCATTGATATGGATTCTCTAATCAAGAGTCGAATAGATGGGCTATAGCTCGAGTTGGGGGATATCGAAGAGCTCCATTTGCACTATCCACTAGCTAGTGGCACTACCATCCATCCCTTTCTGAATATATGTGGGCAAGCTAGAATATGGACATCGCAATGGGAGAAAGTGCTGAACAAAGTTTGGACTTGAGATCTTTGGGAAAAATATTCCTAAATGGCGTTATAAAACGGCAGCCCCTCCGAAAAAAGACTCCAGAACACCGCCGGCTGCCCGACCATCCCTCCACAATAAATTTGTCGTCTTGTAGTTGTTGTTCGTATTAGAAAAACCCAGTCATTTTGCGCCTATGATGCCGCTTTTTTATTTTCATTCGTACGCCGTTCGCCAGATGGTAAGCTGGTTGTTGATGTCCAAAAAGCAAGCAATACACAAAGACTGGAGACGGAATCAGTTTAGTATGGACACGCCGTCCTCTTTCCCTCTTGTGAACATGGGCTGAGCCTTGAAGGGCATTCACCGCCGAAGTCATCGCAGTCGGCCAATAGGGTAGAACACGGCATACATTCTCTTGAATCAAATAAAAACATGAATTGCTGTCGTGGTATCGTTTCGGTAGTGCGGAAGAGCTCGCAGGATTTATCACCCGTTCCATGGTAGGCCTATTTTGGTTTTTATAAAATGACGCATTTGTTTCGCGGTTTCTTAATATATGGAGCAGCAGGGGCTGGGTCTCCGCCCGCCGGACGATGAGAGCGTTGCGGTTGCCGGGCTGCGACCTCTCGTTGCCTACGAAGTATCCTAACGACGTCGTAGAAAGCCTTCTCGACGTTGATGCAGTTCTTGGCCGACGCTTCCACGAATTCGCAGCCGAGCTCTCTTGCCAAGGCGTGGCCTTCTTGTGTAGAAACCTCCCTCTCTGTAACGCGATCGCTCTTATTGCCAACGAGCATGATGGGTACGGAACTCGCAGGCACGACGGGAGCCACGGGAGAGCCAGGGAAGCCTGGTGACGTCTGGCATGATTCCTTTACCCGTTGAATTTGGTGGTGAAACCGCTTGATTCTAGAAAACGATGACCGTGAGGAGATGCTGTAAACAAGGACGAAACCTTCGCCATCGCGAATCCACTGGTCTCTCAATGCTGTATATTCTTCTTGTCCGGCCGTATCCAATACCTCCAGCATGCATGCCGAGCCGTCTATAACAACTTGTTTACGGTAGGAATCCTCAATCGTCGGGTCATACTAAGAAAGCAGAACGTTAGCGCCGGGTGATAAAGAGCCGGGCTTTGTATTAAGGGGCTCGAGGGTAACGGTTCGCATGGGAACGTACAGTTTCAACGAAATGTTGCAGGCATAATTGAATTGTCAGAGCTGTTTTGCCGACACCACCATCGCCAAGCACCACCAGCCTATATAGCACCATTCGCGGCGTCATCGTGATCGGAGGAAAGTGGTCGGTTGGGGGCAACCGAACAATAGAGGGAGGTTATGGAAGGGATAAATAATAAAAGTGAAGAATAAAGAATAGTATTCTATTATGTAGCAGTTATACGTAAGCTCGTCCAACGGGCGGTAGAACGAATGTAAATAACCTCCAGTGTCGCAAAAGCCGAGTAACGGAATAGGACAATGATGTAAGCCGCTTGGATTTATATTTGTCTTTTTATTATCTGCTGATTTGCATCGAGGACAAGGATGCAGAGAGGAAGAAACGGGCGTTTTCGCAGTCAATAGAGAGGTAATCGATTGTTTTTGTTGAGGGGGGAGCAGCAACAGCGACAAGAACAACCAAATCTATAGCGAATGTCTCGGGACACGGGGTGGGTGTTGGAGAGAAAGGCAAAGGTTAATTGAGTGGTGAGTGGTAATAAGTGGTGAAATGAGGAGGAGAAGAGGAGGGTCAAGGCTCCAGAAGTTATTGGGATTGGTTAGGATACTAGGTAGACAGAAATGCTAGGTAAGGATCTGTGTCTGGGATAGGACTGGGCTTGGATTGTGCAGGATAGGGTTGTTTTGTACTGTGGAGAAGGCGTTTCTTGGTTTTGCTTTCTGCGCTTCTCTGGGCTTTCTCCTCCCTGCCCCTCTGCCTGTGTAGCTGTCTCTTTCTGGTTTCTGGTTGCTGCAGGTAGTTCCTGAGGGCGGCGGGTCTAGTCAAGTTATGAAAGCTCGAGTCTACCTATCTTATTAGCAGTGTGTTGTACGGGCTAAGTACATTAAGGTAAGGGGGCTGTTTGTCGCTAAGTACCAAAGTAATTAAGGTACTTGCATATAAGTATCTGTCGTAGGTAGATGCGAAAGCAAAGAACCTACACTTAACAAATGTTAGTGACGATACCTCTCTTGTGCTTGTTGGAGATGGGCAGTGCTTTCCGTATCTAACTGTTTAGATACAGTGCCCATAAGTACCCCTTCCCCACATGCACAACGAAGGTATATCCCTGAGATCCTGCACATGCTAAACTCCTCGAATCTGTGTAGGTACAGGTAGAGAGACATAGAGGTAAACCTGTCTTGCTTGCTCACCACATACAGATAGTAATAATGGATGAATATTATTACCTCCCTCTAGTCATCTTGACTTTTGCGTCTCCATAATTATATCATACTTCAGGGTTGGGTTGGTTGGTTGGTTAGTGGTGGATGAGAGAGAACACAAAAAGAGTTATGGTGGTCATTAAGTCGGTAACTGCTAGACCGACAGATGGAGAGAGAGACTGGGATTGGGATGCAAACGTGTGCTTACCTCTTGACAGTTGCTTCAGTCAAAGGCTGTATAAATATTGTATGTACAGTAGACTTGTTTAAGACACTATGCACTTAATAAGGAGGACAGCGAATAGAAACGGTTGGACTATGATAGCCGTCCGTACTACCGGTGCCAACAGGAGCGCAAGTACAAGCAGCTAGGTCATGGCCAGATGGGGCTGGCTGTGAGCGAAACGGACGGGGAAAACGGATACAGCGCTGGTAGTGCGACGGGCTGGGATGTGGTCGGTGCCAGAGGGATAGCTTGGCAAATGTGATGGGGGGAAACCTCAAAGCAGGGAGGACCAGGATAGTCGCAAAGCGGAGAGACGAAGGATTAGAATGAATTTTTTTTCCTCCGTCTCTTTTCTTCTTTTCCCGGAATGGTATAATAGTGAGGAGAGAGGTAGGGGTCAGGGTGATGAGATGATGGGATTTTGGTGTTTCTAGTAATAAGCAGAAGAGAACGGGCGAGAGACTTGCGATAACAACCACAGGAAAAGGCCGAATATGTACTGCCTCCGACAATAGGCGGCAATATGTTGTAAATTGTTGGCCTCGACCAACTCAACCAACCACTCGACTACTTAGCCCAAAGGCACAGGACGAACCGTCCAAAAGGAACGAAGGCATTCATTCTTAACAGGCCTAAGGGGCAACCTTAGGCAGACACAGTACAAAGAGGTCAGCAACTCGGCATACCGCATATAATACTTTCAGATGTAGGTACCTTAGGGAGCTATTCGTAGACACGTTGTTCAGGCCGAAACTTACCTACAGCCGAGGAATGAGATGTGTTAAGAGAAAGCAAGGAATCCTGAAAACCTCGGCAATACGGCGACAATGACTTTTCTTCTTTTCTTTTTCTAACACATTACTTCTAGAGGCGAGGACAGTATATTGTAGAGATCGAGGGAAAGGGGAGACATGCAATACCAGAAACCTCACTTGGAACAGTGGTTACCGAGTGGTTAAGGACGTGGGCCAGGTGTAGAAACACAAAGTAGGTACCTAGCTGCCTAGGTATGTAGGGAGGTACCCAAGAGACTCGGACGAACAAACGCGGAGGCGCCTGGGGTAACCGTTGTGATAGAACATGTAATAGCTACCTATAGCTCTAACCCGGAGATAGTGACTCTACAAACTACCAAGGTAGGTAAGTGTGTAGGAACTGTCGACAGAATTCTATCGTGTGAATAGCCTTATACACCAATATCAGCTCGGCTATCTGTTCAGGGACCCAGAGCATCCCAAGTTGCCATATCTTACGGCTGTTAATAAAATAAGTGGTTAGTTCTGTCAGAACGATGCGAGATGTGATAACTCTTCTTTTCCAGACGCATTAATGGCAATATCTATAGGTAGGGTGTATGTACTATAAGCAGTAGGTACCTCCTCCAGTCGGCTATTTGTGGGTAACGGGGGATGCCTCCTACCCAGGCCGGGCGTGCACTTTGTTCCCCATTCTATGTATCTCGCAGTCCCATTAATGAGCAGTCACCGGTGTTTCCTGGGCTGGCGTTATCTAGAACCCTCTATATATTACCACAAGCGCCTGTCAGCTTCTTCTATTGCTTGCAGGCGAGCTTCATATCATGCTTACTAAGTAGCAGTAGCAGCTGTAATAGTGCTCTAATAGACAGAGAGTACATCTGCACAGCTGTAGTAGTAGTCTGCTATACTAGCCACAACAGTAAATCCACTACCGAAATCCCCGATATAGTCTAGCGTATGTATAGTACTTAGCTTTGGCAACCTCAGACTTTCACCACAAGAGAGGCAAGATCACAACTTCTTTGCCATGGCATCCCGATTAGCTGCCGTGTCTCGCTCAAAGCTGGCGAGGTATACCGTAAAGCTGCGAGTCAGATTATCTCTGTACATTTTTCACGGAGATGACTCATTTCTCAAATATAGTTTAGTTACCTCTGTTCAGAGAGTCCCTAGCCACTCCGCGGCCTCTGCATAATTGACATGTATCTGCTCAAAGTGAACGTCCAGCCTACGAGCAGCCACCATGCAGCCTAGACTACGACAGCCTCTCAGCTCTCACCTGTTTTCAACCGGCTGACTCGGCACGAAGATCAGGCCTACCTATGACATATGCACGTATGTATGTCCCGTGAGGCAGGTCCAGCTCCAGCTCCAGGTCTGGGTCGCGGTAAATACGAACCCACACAGCATCCCATTCCGCAGCTACAACGGCGGCGCTTAATAGCTATCTAACCTAGCTACAATGCGATATACGAAAAATAAAGAAGCAAAAAAGGATAGTCCACGGGACGCATTATGACCCTCAACGGAGCCAATCTTCTCACGGGAACGGCCAAAGGTGGGTGGCAAAGGTTGTAGCGGTGTCGATAATCCTGAGGTCAGCCTAGCTACTACTATATGCCTTGTCGTTTTTCTTCGGAGCCACGATGATTTTATGCTTACTTCGCTTGGCGCCCGTCGCGGCCGGCCTACCAAGATGCGACCGGGCAATGTGGCGGTCACAAAGTCACGTCTGCAGGGACTCGATCGGGCCATTGATCCGATGCAGTAAACTGCGGAGTAGAGCCTCATTATTGGGTCGATCGGTGCATATATTGAACAGGTTACGGAGAGACCAAGAGTCATGCCATCGCATCCCATTCGCTCCCACCAGGCAACAATAAATAACAGGGCCTCTCAATAGATAGAACGCTATCTTCGGGATCGATTTTGTTTCGTCGCTGCAAGTTCCAAGGAAGAAGCTAATTTGGGAATGCTATTCATTCAAGCTATTCTACGCGCCCGTTATCCAGCTCGCCCAGATACCGAAGCGACTCTAGGCATCATTGCGATGCATCTTGTGATCTCCCGGGCATATCCCCAAAAGTGCTTGCGCTGGCGGCAGCTCGGAGCAGCGGCATTACTGACTAGATGCAAACAGATTGGTCTTTGGGCAAAATTTGATTCACGACATTGGCTACATGAATATGTGAGTATCCAATAGCCCCATATCGGCATGTTACACGAGGTTGCATTTTTATGAACAAGCCAATCCAATGACGTTATGCCATACCCAACCTTCTGTTGCGCGTATGTGTCTCTCCTATTTTCTGCTATGGAATGTAAGGGATGCACATCAACCACACAGTCGGGACCCTATGGCGTATCTCCTGTGCAGATACCGCTGTACTAGTGCATTCAACAAAGCAGGAGGCTTTTGTTACCCTCTCACTGGGAGATCCCCAGACGCCGTGCCAAGTCGATAAATCCTTCCTCCCCTTGATAAATCCACTAGAAGGTTAGGAGTATGTCAGTATATTCCCCCGTATGACTGGCTGAGAGCGAAGTACGGGTGCAGGCAGAAGAATTGAAAGATCGCTCAGGTAAGGCAACTATACCCTATGTACAGCTGCTGCTCCTGATGGGTGTGATGGGACACAAAGACTGAGATCGTCGTACCAGGTCAACCCACTCTCGTGCGTCCTTCCAACGGTCATCGTCTCTGAGACATCCAGTCAGTATGTATGCAAGTATGCTAGGCTACGTAGCTTTTCGTCCCGTGGGTTTCTCGTCCCAGGGATTGCCTTGTTCATCTTCGAAACGGTTTTGGGTAGGCACTTTGCTGTTTGCTTCACCAGTGCGAGAAGATATATGTCAGAAACCTGGGTTCATCATTATTCACTTACTGTGGCCAAGTTTCTTCGCGGTCTCTTTCGACGTAAATTGTTCGCAGTCCGTTGGCCCTAGCTCCGCGAAGGTCTCCGAGGTGCGCGGCAACCATAGCTACCTCATTGGGCCGGCATCCGAGGGCGTTAACCGCACCCAAGTACGTGCTAGGATGGGGCTATCCGCCACAAAGAAAGAGTTAGCCGTGCGCGTGTGGGCATGCGTGGGTGTGTGTCACAGCATCCGAATCGCAAAAGATGGCTGCTCCATCATAGGTGCCGACCGCGCGTATGCAGGCTCCATGATGGATCGGTGTGGCGCAAAACCCCCCAACTTCTACACCGAGAGCCTTCCTTACCTTGTAGGCACCAAAGTCGGCCGTTGATATGATACGTCTAAAACCAAGAGATCCGTGCGCGTTGAGATCTTCCAGCAAGGAGCGGTTCCCGTTCGACAGTGTCGCTGTGACGTATCGCGTCCCGAGCCTCTGGATACCCAGTGCGGAATCGTCCCACGGTTTCAAGTAGTGCCAGATGAGACTGAGCGACTTTACCTCCTCGTCCGTGTACACTCCCGCTACGTCCCAGTCCTGCAGCAATATTTTGAGGCTGTGGTAATGATGGGTGTCGATGTCCTTCCATTCTGTCTCTCCGGGTACGAAGGTCTGCGTGAACTTGCCGTATGATTCTCGCCACTCCTGCCCAAACCTACCCCAATCCGCGTCAGAGATACCCCCGAAATGAGATTGAAGCGGCTCTGGTAGCGTGCTGAAGGATGCGGAGGCAATCTTGTTTCGAGCTCGCTTGCTGAGCTCGCCGTGTACCGTTGAACGCCAATCCACTACGGTGCCGAAGACGTCGAACGTCAGGGCCTTGACGTCTTTAAGCGCCTCTGGTAATATAGCCATGTCGGGGTTCAATGTGTGACTAGATAGACAAGTCTTGGACCAAATCCAATGAGGCAGTGAGCTTTAGCCTAGTAACACCGCAACAAGAAAAGGGGGGTACCCGGCTTATTGTTGGACCAGAAACCCCCGAATGATGCAATTGTGGTTCCCCGCCAGAACCCACCCTCGGTTCCGCCAGCGGATGCCAACAACCCGCAGCCGGGCTCGATCATTGTCCGGGGACGAATTGCGGGTAAATGTATAACCTCAACTAAATCCTAATAATGGCACGGACCCCGGTTAACGGGCGATAGAAGCCACCACCTATCTACCAAAGTACCTATGCAGCACCCCGATCCTAAAGGAATTGTTTTAAAAAGACCAAGGTATGGGGCAAAATTCAAACAGAAACCGTAAACATCATGCATCCTGTTCGAAACAGACTTCCATTCTGCTAGTCCGCTAGACAAGTTTCAGCCAGTCTTTTGTGTCCAATGCCCTCATGTCACGTTTCCTTAACTGGTCGTCAGTTTTCCGTTGCCTTGCCGTTTCGCCAAGGGACCGTGATACCAGTTCAATCAAATACAATATCACACAAGCATCCGGCATGTTCATCTCCTCACGAGCATGATACTGTCTCATAACCGTCGCGCGCCAAAACCCCCATCGGCTGGAGGTGCCTAGTTAGGCGCACTGCAAGACTGCCTTACCTGCCGCCATCCGAGGACTCGCCGAAGGAAGCCTAATGAAGCAATGGCTTACATACCTACGCTACACATGCCGAGATGATAGAGGCACCTGAAGGCATTTTTTAATTCTACAAAGATCATAAAGGCAGATACCGAATCAACGAACAACGGAAAGCTCGCGCCGGCGTAGTAAAAGCGCGGAGGAGAGCCTGTAAAGGGGCGCTAAAGGAAAATATTAGGTTGCATGTATGTAACGGTAAGACAGACAGATCATCAAAACTCTACCTTATCTTACCTTACCCTACACTGGGTCACTTTCTTACCAAAACAGATAGGTAACCGAACCCATACTTAGCTGCTCTTTGCAATTAGATCATGAGAGAAAGAAGACATCTCCAAACGAGTGAACGATTCAACTTTTCTTGCTTTGCACGGTTCGATTGCTGACCCGCTTCTGCGTACATGCATCCCACACCCCATTGCCATCCAACCGTTAGATCATGGGGTATGTATGTAATTCATGGTTACTTGTTAGGCGACTTACATAACCTACTCACTTCGAAGCGGTAAGTAAGTGCCCGTTAACTGCGCCGTACCGTACCGTACCGTATTTGAGCAAGCATACCGAAGCGACGCGAAAGATGGCTGCTCACGTAAACTCTTACACATCCAAATTGGACTGCAAGTATGTCCATACTGGGTAGGGAAAGCATGTCACCCCCTATGGAAAAGGAAAGAAAAGGAATAAACGGCGCAAGGATTATGGTGTTTCGCAGGATAATGGAGCTGCATAACCATCCGCCTTGTAATACTTGCACATACATCATACCTACATACTCTCATTAGGTAGATAGATGGACGGAATGACATGGTATCAAGTGTTGCCTAACGGGAAACCATGCAACCACACCACGCCTACACACAACCTCCGGGTCAAAAGTCCCGGGCATATATTACCGAACATAACACAAAACAACACAATACAAGGCTGCCTGGACTTAAAATACTTACCCCGTTTACGTTACAAGAATTACATACATACATACATACATAGGACTACGTAGACAGGAAGACACTGGTTGTATAAGGGGAAAGAGGGTGGGGTAGGGACAGTGTTCTAGAAATGCCAAGAAAGAAAATCGCGGGGCACTCCGAAAGGAAAGCGAGATCTTTGAACTTGACCTTTGTTCCGGGGGTTATTTCTGGATTTCATTTCAACGCCCATGTTTTTTCGGTATTTAGATTAGGTTAGATACTTAGTTAGTTAGTTAGTTGGTTAGTTGGTTAGTTAGTTGCAACGACATCTAAATACAGCATGGTATGATAGCTTTGTTAGTGACTCTCTTAACTATACCCATCGACATGAGAAAGCTTTTTCAAGAACTGGCTCGAAGCTCGACTACTAGATACTGTGTAAGGAGGTTAGGTATGTACGTAGGTCAAGTATGGTTCAACACTATAATCACTATAACGAAAGCGAACATACTAGCTACATAGTGTCGAATGTTGTTCTGTCTTATATAAACAAAGCATGGACGTTGTACTGCTGCAGAGGAATTCATAACTGCGAGGTACAAGCTACCCGGTAATAGCCGTATACCCTCGTTACAATCTTTCGGTCTTGACGTCTAACCGTCCCCCAACCCCCTGGGTCCGAATGTCCTTAACTCCTTATGCTCTCCCTCTGTATGTCTCTGTCACCGTCTGGGCTTTAGGGGGGTGGTGAGACCCGGGAGCCAGGTATCGAAGATGCTCTCCGCAAATATAGGCCGGTAGTAGAAAATCACTCTGAACGAAACTAGCCCTAAGTCTTCTGCAACGCCCAACGGCTTCTTTTCACAGTCGAAGTGAAAAGAGTGGCCAGGACAGGACAGAGTAAGAGGGGCAAGAGCCTATACGGCACCATCGTCTGATGCAAGGAGCAAGATCAAATCCCCGCCCATTGCAATGTGGAGGAGAAGCTGAGCTCTCCCCGGCTTTCACCAGCACGTTACCGTGCTGGAAATGAAGTTCCTGGTCCGCACAAGTGACATAGACTACCTTGTGGCCGGGACGAGGAAGAAGCTTAGCGGTCGGTAGTGATGAAGATGGAACAAGGGACGTTGGTGTCGGCGTCGAGTATCGAACTAGGTTAGTTAGTTAGCTGACTATAGATTTAATCTCCTGATCTACAATACCTAGCTTAGATTGAGAGAACATGATAGCAGATCAGATGGGGAGACCGTCAGGACGCTAAGCTCCCCGGACGACGGGCAACAGGCTCCTAACCTAAGTACTTACATAGCACATATTATTAGGATTAGGGTAAAAAGCGCGCGCGATTTGAGGAACGGACGATTTCCTCAATCCCCCCCCCCCTTTTTTTATGCCATGAAGGAGATGTTCAGTTCAGTTGCATCTTGATCGTCCTAGTGAGCTTTTCAGCAGCAAAGTCGCCACCGAGCCCCAACTGTTTGCTCAAGCGAGGCCCATTACTAATTAAACCTGTACAGTACCTATTCGCGATGTTCAAGAAAGCAAGAAACTCTTCTCGGTCATGGCTACCGGAACCCGCAAGAGCACCCTCACTCGCATCCAGCAGAGAGGCACCATATCTACATCGTAGGGAATGTCAAGAACCAGTAGTAGCAGTATGGATCACATATACGAGCGGGAAGTTTCGTTCGTTTCACTTGCTAATTGATAGCTTATCTTATTCATTGATTGATTGTTCATCTTCATCGAGCTCATGACGTTCTAATCTAGACTTCCTTTCTTGAAAATCAGTCTTTTCTGAACAAAGGCTAACTCAGAGCACACATCGACGAAATCTAATACACCTTGCTTTGTCTTGAAGCATCGCTTCATGTTAGATCTTCTACTTAATCAAGCTTATTTTGCAGACCCTGGGATTCTCTTAGAGCCTTGAATTTGGCGACAGCTTCATCTAACGGTAAGACGACTTGTTCGTTGCTCTGTGTTTTCTCTGCAGAGTCTCTGCTTCTGATAGTGACGGTGCGGTCGGTCATTTCCTTGGCACCGAGGACTGAAAAAATAGGATTCGCGTCAGTTTCAATGCTTGAACATGATCTATACTCTGAAATCATGTACACTTACCGAGGATAAAATTGTATTGAAGTAGCTGCGCACTGCGGATCTTCTTGTTAAGTGTGTTTGCGCTTAAATCGACATCGGCATGGAACTCGTTCTTCCGTAATAGTGTCTGGATCTCCTTGACGTAGTCGTATGCGCTGACCATGACTGGGATGATCATGACCTGGCGAGGGCTGATCCAGAAAGGCCATTTACCGCCAAAGTGCTCTGTCAAGATACCGATAAAGCGCTCGAAACTGCCATATATGGCCCTGTGGATGATTACCGGACGGACATGGCCCTGTTTGGGACCACCCTCGCCTTCCGTAGTAGCTGCGGGTGTGGCAGATGAATCATCGGCCGCCTGGTATGACAAGTCAAACCGTTCTGGTAGTTGGAAGTCCAGCTGGATGGTGGCGCACTGAGATGGTTTATCAGCATAACGCGATTCATAGGTCAAGTGATAATTTATGAATTACCTGGAAGTCACGGCCAAGGGCATCGGTGATTGTGATATCAACCTTGGGGCCGTAAAATGCACCATCACCAGGGTTCAACTCCCAAGGGACCTTTCCGGCGCAGAAAGTGTCAAGAGCAGAGGACAGGGTCTTCTCGGCCTTATCCCATGTTTCTATGCTTCCTAGGAACTTCTCTGGACGTGTAGATAGCTTCAACTTGAACGAGAAGTCAAGTTTTCCGTAGACGCTCTGAAGGAAGTCGAATACTTCGGATACTTCGTCACCGACCTTTGCCAGTCAGATACTTGTATGACACTTCGCTAATTAATGTGCTTACCTGGTCTTCTGTGCAAAAAATGTGAGAGTCGTCCTGCACGAAACGTCGTACACGTGTCAAGCCACCCAAAGCACCAGATGCCTCGTTTCGGTGGAGGACTGCAAAGCACGTTAGTAGGAAAAACTAAGCCCAATGATCCAGATGCTCGTGGATATTCGTAGTATACTTACCACCAAACTCAGCCATGCGAATGGGCAGTTCTCGGTAGTTACGAGCCCGAGAGCCAAAGATAAGACAGTGGCCTGGGCAGTTCATCGGCTTCAAGGCCCAGATATCCTTCTCGACCTCGAAGGTGAACATGTCCTCGTGGTAATCTAATGTAATGTTAGCAAAGCTGATAGTTGGTTTTACTCGTTATATTTTGTTGACGTACGTTCCCAATGACCTGACTTCTTCCACAGGGTGGAGTTGAACATATTAGGCGAATGGACTTCTTGGTATCCGCGTGCCCAGTATTCCTTACGTATGAAGGACTGTAGGGTGTTGTATATAATGCTCCCGTGGGGGAGGAAAAAGCATGCCCCGGGCGAGAGGTCATGGAACATGAATAGCTCCTGGTCTTTACCAATTCTCCGGTGATCTCTCTTAGCAGCCTCCTCGAGGAACTTGAGGTGTTCGGTGAGCTGTTTCTTGTCGGGGAATGAGATACCGTATACACGTTGCAGGGAATCGTTGGCAGGGTCGCCGAGGAAGTAGGACGCCGACAGCTTGAGAATGCTGAAGGCCTTGATCTTGCTAGTATCGGTCACATGGGGGCCACGACAAAGATCAATCAGAGGACCACATCGATAGACAGTGGTAGAAGATCCATCCGCAATCTTGTCGCCGATAATGTGTTGCTTGTACTTGTTGGACTTGAACATCTCGAGGAGCTGTTCCTTCGTCATGGTCAATCTCTGGAAAGGCTGCTTCTCGCTGATGATGGAATGGGCCAGGGTGGTCAATGGATCAACATCCTCGCTGGAGCTGACAGCCCTATTTTCAGGCAGTCCCATCTCGTAGTAGAAGCCTGGGATAATTTTTGTTAGTATTTGGCACATTTAGGAAAAGGGCGTTTGCACCGCACGACGTACCATTTGTTGTTGGTGGGCCAATGGCCAGATGCGCGCCGAATCTGCGTTCGGCCGCCTCTCCCAGAATATGTGCGGATGAATGCCAGAAGACCTTCTTGCCTTCTTCGGAGGTGAAGTCTAGGAATGCCAGAGTCGCGTCGCCTTCAAAGGGGCGGGTAAGATCCCAGAGCTCGTCGTTGACCTTGGCTATAACTGTTCGTTCGGCCAAGCTCTTGCTAATGCCCCGCGCAATCTCTAACGGTGTAGTCTCCCAGGAGGTACCGACGTGGACCTTTCCGTCAGGCAACGTAATTTTAATCTGCTCGCGTGGCTTCTGCGCTATGGCTTCTTGCTGCTCTTGCCACAATTTCTCGAAGAGGCTAATGCGGTGGTCCAAGAACGAAGGGGCCGGGCGAATTTCGAGCTCCCGGGTGGCCCCCTCGGCGGGTTTTGACTTGGCCTTCTTGGAAGACATGGCAATGTGTCCTAGGTGTCCAGGGAATTGACAATTGATAGACTGGCGGTTGGGAAAATTGCCGTGCTGGGGAGCTAAAGGGTCGGACCGACCTACTCTTAGGATGAATTATTTAGCAAACCGGTGGTGGGGTTGAGGGGCAGACATCGGAGGGGTCGAGGGAGTCCCGGCTTAAGTGGATTTCCCAGGCACTTATTGGGGCCCAAATCTCCCATGACTCCGTGCACTGCTTTTGGGTGACTCACGTGCCAGTCCGACCCGGAGCAACTGCTGACACCTGGTGAGATCCAACATCCGTTCCATCGTCAACTTGGAAGTTGTTCTAAGTACTCTACCTTGAAATTAAAAAATATACGAATTCTAGTGACGTATAAAGTAGTTGGTACATATCTTGTCAAAAATATGTAGATAGGTAGACAGGAAGATAAGCACAATGCTATGACGCAGCTAATCCTACTCATACATGACTCCAAGTATTCAATGATGGCCGCCACCAACGCCGATTCTATAGCCCGAAAGTCGGGGGTGATAAAAGCACAATTGATGTTAAATCAGCTTACCTTAATTTAAGGTTAATTTCAAGGTGTGTAGATGCTTAAGCAGCCAACATAGAGCGTTAGTGTCATTGCGAGTTTTCTTGCAAATTATAGCAATGAATGCCATATATCATCATACTTGGTGAAGTGGATAATACAGCAGTAACAACGGTGAACATCTAGGACACAAGGAGCAACATACTATCTTAATACTGCTTCTTCGTGGTCACTTTCTTACTATACCTACCATATATAGTAGCAAACCAACCCGGGTTAGGTATCTTCCGAACCGAGACGCTGTATTATCCAATCCTCAGTCAACCAAATCATCTTACCGGTTCCGCTCACACTCCATTTGTGTTATGAGGCTTTCAAGACAAAACAAAATGAACCTTCTAATGAACTGAAAGACACCACATGTTTCGCAACCGTCTAGGAAGCCACATATACAATGACCTATATACCAACTTTCTCACCATCCATATATAGAGAGTACCTATGTAGGTAAGCGGCGAGTAGCAATCAGGACGTACATATAGACATCAACCCGTACGTATGCGTTTGAGCTTGAAACAATTTCATTCCCACCGTAAGCTACCAGTATTCTGACTCACCTATGTAAATAGTTCACCTATGTAAGTAGTTCTTGATGAACACAACTCCACAAAGGAAACAGTAGGTATGTTTATGATATGATTGGTTTTTCGGTTTGCGGCATCCTACCCTTTGTCTCCCTGATTCCTTCGACAGGGGGATTCGGCTCTGGGAATGGTTTTGTAGTGTTGCATTGTACAACGTATAATGGGAGTATGATTTCGGGAATCTGAAACTTTTACAGCTTCAAACAACTAGATAGAGTACGAAAAAAGAGGAAGATTGATAAAGTGTTATCTCGGCAAGCGTCGTAATCAACCACCTTTGGAATGGTAGTCATAGACCGATATGATAGGATTTCCTAACGTTATCCAGTCCAACATGTACGTGTATCAGCTTAGCTAAGTAGAGCTTACTGGGAGTAATTCACCTCAACGTGACTATTAGCCTTCTCCGACCTACGCAATCCCTCACTTGGAGGTATGTCCGAAATATGGATCGGCTAATGGGTCATACATGACAAACTGATTCACCAGGCCCCGAAGACGGAACATGACCAATGTATTTCTGTGTGGTTATCAATTGTATGTACAAGTTCAATTTTTATTCGCCATGTATCTGCAAAAGCACGAGTCATCGACCCAACGTGCGAAAGATGGCCGGCGCGTCTCTGGGGACGACACAAGTACATACACCAATCCCATCTCGTACATAGAAAGAGACAGTTAAGTAAACCTAAACGCCATCCAATCCTGAAATAGAATGGATGAGAGCCGACCAAGACCATGGTCAAGGTGCAACCTCAGAAGCGGCAATGTAAGTGGTTGTCTCTATGTAGTGGTATCTGCCGAAGTCCCTCATGAAGAAAAGAAAAAGGCCCTATAATCAGACAACGAATAATTCTAGCTTGAGCGACAAAATTTGACCAGGAAATAAACAGTTGAGGTGTATAGCCAAAACCTGGCTTTCTCCCCTGTAGACGTGTGAATTGGTTGAACGAGGGATAAGTAATAACAGAAAAAGGAACCCCGTTAGATTCAATCATGTACTCCTCGGTTGCCCCGTAGCTCGTGAAGATAAATATATGTTTTGACTTGAACATGACTATGTAGTCATGACAAGTCTATTCCCGCACTGCGTTCTCGTCGCCAAATGGGCTGCGATTCCTGGTGGCAGCTGAGGAGTGGCGGTGGGGATCGATCTGTGATGCACGCCTTGTTGACTCTTCAATAACAGCACTGAGTGAGCTATTTCTCCTCGTGCCGAAGGCCTTCACCGGAGGGGGGTCCGAGAAAGGTCCCTGGTCGACGCTAGTTGGCGTATCTTCTTCAATAACTGTGACTGCGGCTGAGTTTCGTTCCTTGCCAGCAGCATTGCCCTCTTCTCGAGTATCGGGAGTCGATTCGGGACATTCTAGCTCTGCTATCGTTGTCACCATGGTAGAGGATGATGACTTGGACGAGGACCCCTTGATATCGACAGTCTTGGGTCCACTGCCGACGCGTACGACTTGTGGCCGTACTGACGTAGCGGTTGATGCACTTGCGTTCTTAAAGAAAGTGGAACCAATACTGAAAGCAGGCGACGGAGGAGGTTTGTCGTACTTGTCGAGGTTGATAGACGGCACCGGCGGCATTGATTCCTCACTATTTGTACTGGCAGCGCGCGATTTTACACTGACAAGAGAGGGCTTGAGGAAGTTGCCCTTTTGAGCTGGCACTGGCGATACAATAGCGTTCTTGCCGTATATCGTCGAAGCTACGCTAGAACGAGGAGCGTACGATGTGCGAGCATAAGAAGTTCGGTCAGTGTAGTTAGAGATACCCGAGTACGTCGAGTCACGAAGATCGCCGGGCACAAAGAAATGCTGATCCTCGTAAGGTGAAGACGTGGCACTCTCTGCATGAACGATGGGAATTGGTGGGACGGGAGGGACTAGCAGCGTTGGCGAAGTTGGTGTCGCTCTGTTGGTGACGCCAGGGATGTACGCGATCTGGATGATGTTCGACGCTCGAGTAAGGACTGTCGAGGCGATCGAGTGTACTGTGTGCGTCGATTCTCTCTGGGACCGCCTCGAAGCAAAATCGCCGTCCATGCGTTCTTTCGTCCGTTCTGCATCCCCTTGCCACTGTTCCGCATAGTCTCCTCTCTTGTTCTTGATGCAGAACCTCCAGAGTAGATAAGTCAGGGCCGCAATTAGAGCAAGACCTCCTACGACACCGCCAGCAATCGCGCCAGCATTTGGCCCCGAACTCTCCTTGGGTACAGGCTTAGTCGGGTCGATTCTGCATACTGCTTGAGAACACGCTTGGCAGGTTGGGGCAAGCGTAACACAGATTTCGTTTTCGGCGCAAGCGGGGCAGTCGGGTGCTGCGTCTTCACACTTGAGACAACCGTTTTGTCGCCTGTTCAGTGAAGAACTGATATCTTGGTCTAGCTCTTTTAGTTCGTTGGACATTTTCAGGGCTATGTAAGAGGATGGGATAGAGCTTACCGACTTCAAAGCCGACAAAACCGGGAATACCTGCCATTATCAATATTCTAGGTTACGGTGGGAACCCTTGTGTCGATAGCAATAAGAACTATTGATGTTTTGCCGTTGTGGAATGATGATCTGGTGAAGCAACTGATACAGGGCCGGAATGGATTGGCGCGCTGCTGATCTTGTTGGTTTACGGGAGGAACGTGTTTCGACCCCGATGACGCAAACTGAAACGATAACCAAAATTGAACATGTACGCTTCGCAAAAAAAAAAATCTCTGATGGGTATAGCGAGAATGATGTATGCGTATGCGTGGATTGGTATGAGATCGGACGTGGACGTGGTGCGGCGTGCGGCGTGCGGCGTGGAATAGGGGAGCGTTAATTGATTGATTGATCAAACGAGTGACAGAGAGACTAGCTCAATTAAGACGAAACGAAAGGATAGACAGATAGCAATTACTGACTACTGAGTATGTAAGAGAAGTTTAAAACGACATGAGGAACATCCAGGATCCGTGAAGTCGGCGGCGATAGATAGTCAGTCAGCCGTTGTCAACAACGTCGCTGTGCGGGAGACATGCGGTTAGATTGGAAGCAGATGTTAGGAGGAGCGATGATCTGGGTTATGAGAAGGCAAGCCAGATACGGAGTGGAAGAGAACACAAAGGATTGATTGATTATGGTGGATGGGTGGACCAATGGGGTCTGGGGGCTGAAGGGGGTGTCCAGCAAACATCGAAAGGGAAAGGAACGGAATAGCACAGGCCGGCCTAGCCAGGTTAAGATGCCAATGAGATTGGCACATTTGATATTGCGGCCCCCGGGGCAAGGGCCATGTAGGTACACTATGGGAGTTGTTATTAGGGAGGGTAGCACCTACCTACCAGGTGAGGAGAAAGATGGGACTCCCACGCAAGCCCTGCGTTTTGCCTGTGCCCTGCCCCGCGCAAGGGGTGCTAGAAACACAAATTGTGGGTATCCGGTTTAATATCGAGCAACCTTGAAAGTCAGCAACAGGGACGGGAGGGGGTAAAGACAATCTCTGATTCGCTCTGCTAGGGGTTATTGCATGCCGCTAAATAGGACGTAACGCCTTAACAGGAATGTGAACCCTGGCTCAGGACGTGTTAGTAGCTTAGTAGGCCTTGTAAGTCAACACGAGTGTTTGGGGTACGGTATGGACTTAGACCTATGTACAGAACTGCATGATCTGAGAACTATTGCCTTATTCTTGAGTTCCTGATTAGGCGCATTTGAAGTAGTAAACATTATTTCGCGACGACACACTTATTGAGAATAGCGACTACACCATGTTGTGGGCAGACAAAGTTTCTTGATCTTTAAATCTGTTTACTACTTACGGTATTCAAGAAGCTAGACCCAATGATCCTCGTGTACTCCAGTTTGACGCCCACATGGGATCAACGGCCGTCACAGCTGAGATTGCTTGCATAAGTAGGTAACCTTAGGTGCTTGGTTAGTTCTTATAGGTAGGTAGTTACAGGGTGCCTAGTAGCGTGGTACAGCGGCTAGTACGGAGTTCCGATATCAAGCATACTATGAGTACATGCTGTGCCTCCAGTGCAGACGTTTAGACATCCATTACAGATTACCGGCCGCGACGTTCATGTTGATAAATATTTTCGCCCTCTCGTTGCAATCGGGGCCATGTAGTCAATCTTCGTCAGACGACAACCATTCATCGAAACCTAGTACGATGCGTCTGAGACTGGCACCCCTTTGGTAGGATTACAACTAATTGTGTGCAGCTCTCTTCTCAATTATCTTGTTGTAAAAGCCGAGACTAGCGTTCTCCGATCCGTGAGAAGCCGACCTGAGAGACGCCGGTTTGCTTCACCTAATGACCATGGTGCGTCTAGCGTTTTCTCGGAGGAAACAGGAATGCAGCGTTCTGGAAGCAACTCAGCATTTCAAAAACCAAGCGACTAACAACACTATAGAGCATAGCAGATCTATCGGCTCGGGGGGCGATACACCTGCTTCTCCAGTCTTCGGTGAGTTTCAATGTGACATGGTTAGGACTGTCGATACTATCATTTGGCATAGAGTCTACAATTACCCCCAGACCATGGTAATACCTTATGATCGAATCTACACACCGTCTCGCAGTTATGAGGCCTCAAACGCGCGAATTCAAAATCGCATGACTAGCCACCTTGCTTTGAGTCCAAACTGACAAGACCTGGTTTGCTATGTTGCAACTTGTCATTTGGCTGCTGTGGCAATCTGGTGTGGTAATATGAGCAATTTTCTGTAGGCTAAAGAATAGCAGGACACGGCCCTATAGTAAGTTGTGATGAGTCTTAATTCGAGTTGTAACAAGATCGTGTTGACGTATGCCTGTACGGGAAAAATCATGTTCTTGACCTGGGTTTCCTAACTCTTAAAATTATTATACATATACGTAGGCCGAGACCCTCAAATATCCTGTAAAAACGAGCTCGGCGACCCGACTAGTGCACACGGGAATAAATTTCTATGCATATTGGCCTATACCGAGAAAACCTACCCAGTCGATGTATATGGCCACGGCATACGATTAAACGGCGGCAGCTATATTGGCCACTGAGACCGGAAGTTGGGGACCGTAGAATATGTAAAGTAAACGGGAATCTGAAGAGATGGTATGTACGTTGGGCCACGCCAACAGATGATTTGCGTTTGTTAAGTGCAGTTGGCGTGAGACAGAGCCAAACACGTTGACATCTACCCAGGTTAGGCAGTGCCTAACCGGCATGCAGGTAGGTAATTAAGAATTTTGTGCTAGATCATAGCGACACATTACTGGTCGGGACTAAACAAACATCAAGTGCCGTGTGCCAACAACATCTTCTGCGGTCTTTTGTTTTGACTGATACGATTCCACCAGTTTGTCCACCCCTCCTACGGTCTACAACGATTTTGCCCTTTCTGTATTTGCTAAATGGGGGATGAAGCACGGAAAAACCATACTCTGGGGGAGACTGGCCGCAGGGTCACATATTTTAGGTATGGTTTAATCGATTAGCTTTTTATCAAGGCTAAGGAGGATTCCTACTTTGTATGTTCCTCAGTAGGTATGTATTATGAAAAGATCTAGTATAGGGAAGCATATTAGTATACTGTTGGACCGCAATGTGAGGATATTTTTGCACAGCCTCACCCTGAACAACGCTAAGTTTCTAGACTTGTTACTACACGTCGGCACAGGCAGGCAAGCGTTCTTTCTTTCTTTACCGTTTCTATTGTTGGGCCTTGTGGGTAATATAAGATTAGCTCAGGGTCTGTCCATGCCCCTTTTATGTACGAGTCGCCAGTGTTACTATTTTAGTCACAGTATCCCTGAGGTTGGTGAGACGGCCGATGGTGCCATAGGTAGGGAGGCAGAAGTCTCTTCACCATAATTTGCCATTCGTCCTCTATCTTTCGTCGTAGCTTTAGGATACAATCATACCATTGTCTGCAGTTTGCCTCGATGATGATTACCGCTAGCCAATGTTTGTAACTCTCCTGTCGTGTAAAGAAAAGGCAGAACAACTGCATCTACTGTTAATCTCAAGACCTACAAAGAATACTTTGATGTGAGTAGGTTAGTGTTCCAAGCTACAACGCGGCAAGCACGTAAGCTACTAACTAGGTACATAGGCGAATAGGTCTGCGCGTATCGATCTGATAGATCATAGTCCCTAGGAGCCTGCTTTAGCCCCTGAACAGTTTAGATTTCAATCACTTTTATACCAGCCCTTTTGGATCTAAAAGTCAGGTATGTAGGTAAATATGGGCAGCACCTAACAAATATATTAAAAATAACAAACTTTCGATCATCTCTGAGCACACCAACAACTTGGCAAAAATTACTCTTCATCCAACAACCTACCAAGCAAGTTCTTTTTGTTTAGTGGTGGGCAAGAGCACAACGCATCCCTACATAGTAGTAAATGAAAACGCGGCTGACGGGAACAGGAGCTAGACTATTCGAGGTTAGTTTGTCTTATAATATCTCTTTATACGGTTAGGTTACTATTTAATTCATGGCAATGCGGAGTCGTTGAGAGGCTGTGTGGCTGAGGTTGACTTGTCAGCTGAACTACCTACATAGTACCGCGACACATACCACTAGCCTACATAGGGAGTTTAGCTTGGGCACATTTCCTTTGGACTGAAGTCGTATCTAGTGTACTGTACATGAGAACCGCTTCAGGTCAACGTCGACAAAGAAACAATCTCTTCCAGGGCCGGCTATATAAACTTCATATTGCATGAGTGAGATATGTCAACTGATGTCTCTAGATCAACATCGACGAAACACCTCACATGTGACGTACGTAATAGTTGTTGGTTGGTCAAGACCGTCTGCAGAGGTTACATTTGAGGTCATCATATGTACCTGCCTCTCCACCACGCATGTAGTATAGGACCTATATTTATCGGTATATCCGCTGTTGGTACATATAACATGACATGGAAATGTACAGTACTTGATGCATAAGAAAATTAGTTTGTACCCCGTACCTCGTCCTGTAACCGAAAAAAGTGCGACCGGTCGTAGTAGGTACGTTGCACAGCATAAAATGCCCAGTTGCAAGGCGCTGATGTTTGAATGGGCTAATATCCCATAACCTGATATTTACTAGACGCTTGAACAGACCGCCTCTGAAAATATCTGGCAAGTGTTCACTAGGTGAATGTATGTTTCAATGGATAATGAAGCAGAATTTGAGATGCAAGATAGTAGCTATTACCCTCATTTGCTTCAGGCTAGACATCCCGGACTGCGGACTGCAGCTGTTTGAGATACCCATTCTGTCTCCGCCAGCTCCTGAAAAAGAACCGTGGCGGGAGAGTGGAAGTACCTACGTAGCCCACTGCTGTCCACTAGGTACTACAGATACAGGTATATTTTGGACTCCCCTAGGCTAGTCAACACTGCTAAGCCACATCGGCCGCTCAAGCACCCGTTGTCCAGCAATTGTATGATTGGCCTGTTCTGGCCTACCGTTCACCCTACTTGGGATTCTACCGAATCGTTGTACTGTACTTGCATGGCTAAGTGAACAGCTGGATGGGCTATGAATGGAGGCTTGCTTGCAGATCCCAGCCCGAAAAAAATACGAGTTCACCTAAAGGCATCACTGTCCCATGCAACTTTCTCCTTGTTCTTCTTCTGAAACAATTTATCACTGCGAAGAGATTTTTTCTTTACTTCGGAAGTAGAGCAAAGCATCGTAGTATTGGGTGATCCATCACCTCATATCGAGTGCTTCACCTTTACCTTTTCCCTTCTGCTTCGTCCTTGGGGGTGGTTTCTTTTCCTGCAAATAGTCCCTTCGTTTTTTTTCACAGCCAACCCCTTTGTCCGCCCGTGGAGTGGAACGTTGATCTTAGAGCTTGTGCCCCTGGATCATCATCTCACTATCAACTTGGGCCTCCGCCTAGTACTTAGCCATCGTCAACTCATCCAAGAAGCAGTCTTTTTTATTAATCTTGGTGGTTGCGGACCACGCCTGTTGCAATCATGGCGTTTAATCCCCATGGGAACAATGAGTTCGACGGGCATAGGCTTCAAGACCTGCCTGCGGGCAGCACTGTAAGCTTAACTATAACCACTGCACTGGGTCCTATCCTACGACCTTTACGCACATGCTATGCAGGGTCTCGCGGCTGACTTATTTTGACTCGCACCTTGCAGTATCACCTACCGCCCGCCGAACAAGAAGAGGAAGAAGCACAGCGGCACCTGCTCGGCCAGGCACCCGGCCACCAGTACGAGCAAGACCGACTTGGTGCACACACTCCGCCTGTGCGCCCTGTCTCCGCTTACAGTCTGACGGAGTCCTACACAACCGTCGCTCCTCCCGTGACTCAGACGCCGCAGCCGTATGGGAATGAATATGGCGGCGCATTTGCTGGACACCAACTCGAGGATACCGGCTTTGGCTACGGTACGCCCCGGCCGGCCTCGACGGTCGACTCTGACGAAAGCTGGCTTCAACGCCAGCAGCCCGGTGGTGCACCCGGCGGTTTGAAGCGCTATGCCACACGAAAAGTCAAGCTTGTCCAAGGCTCGGTCCTCAGCGTTGATTATCCCGTACCCAGTGCTATCAAGAACGCCGTCCAGCCCAAATACCGTGACACCGAGAGCGGAACCGGCGAGTTCACGAACATGCGCTACACCGCCGCCACGTGCGATCCCAACGATTTCACCCTCAAAAATGGCTACGATCTGCGCCCGAGAATGTATAACAGACATACAGAGCTCCTTATTGCTATTACATACTACAACGAGGACAAGGTTCTGTTTTCTCGAACCTTGCATGGTGTCATGCAGAATATTCGTGACATCGTCAACCTCAAGAAGTCGACATTCTGGAACAAGGGCGGCCCTGCTTGGCAGAAGATCGTCGTTTGCTTTGTCTTCGATGGTATTGAGAAAGCGGATAAGCAGACTCTCGACGTTCTCGCCACCATCGGCTGTTTCCAGGATGGTGTTGTTAAGAAAGAAGTCAACGGCAAGGAGACAGTTGCCCACATTTTCGAATACACTACGCAGTTGTCGGTGACTCCTAATCAGCAGCTTATCCGTCCTACCGACGATAGCCCTCAGACGATGCCCCCGGTTCAGATGATTTTTTGCTTGAAGCAGAAGAACAGTAAGAAGATCAACTCTCACCGTTGGCTCTTTAATGCCTTTGGTCGTATCTTGAATCCTGAGGTGTGTATTCTCCTCGACGCCGGTACCAAGCCGGGTAGCAAGTCGCTGCTAGCTCTGTGGGAAGGCTTCTACAATGACAAGGATCTTGGTGGTGCTTGTGGTGAGATTCACGCCATGTTGGGCAAGGGCGGCAAGAAGCTGCTCAACCCCTTGGTTGCCGTGCAAAATTTCGAGTACAAGATCTCCAACATCCTGGACAAGCCCCTCGAGAGTTCGTTCGGTTACGTCTCTGTGCTTCCCGGTGCCTTCTCGGCCTACCGCTTCCGCGCGATTATGGGTCGACCTCTGGAGCAGTATTTCCACGGCGATCACACTCTGTCCAAGATTCTGGGCAAGAAGGGTATTGAAGGCATGAACATTTTCAAGAAGAACATGTTCTTGGCTGAAGATCGTATTCTATGTTTCGAGCTGGTCGCTAAGGCTGGCTCCAAGTGGCATCTGACATACATCAAGGCGGCGAAGGGTGAAACCGATGTGCCAGAAGGCGCTCCTGAATTCATCAGTCAACGACGACGATGGCTCAACGGTTCTTTCGCTGCTTCGATCTACTCACTGATGCACTTCGGCCGCATGTACAAGAGTGGTCACAATCTGATTCGCATGTTCTTCTTCCATCTCCAACTGATCTACAACGTGGCAAACGTCCTGTTCACCTGGTTTAGTTTGGCTTCCTATTACTTGACAACTACTGTTATTATGGACCTCGTCGGCTCGCCTGATCGGACAACCGGTAGACATGGATGGCCTTTTGGAGACACTGCTACACCGATCATCAACGTCATTCTTCAGTATCTCTACGTTGCCTTTGTCATCCTGCAGTTCATTCTCGCGCTGGGAAATCGTCCGAAGGGTACGAAATGGCAGTACATCAGCTCGTTTGCGTTATTCGGCTTGATTCAGTTTTACATCATCATCCTCTCCATCTATCTCGTTGTCAAGGCTTTCACGAATCCGACCAACAAGATACAAGGCGACGCAGGTGACGCACTCAAAGGGTTGTTTACGACTAATTCCGAAGTTGGTATCATCATCGTTGCGCTGCTGGCTACCTTTGGATTGTATTACATTGCATCGTTCTTGTACCTGGACCCGTGGCACATGTTCCATTCGTTCCCGTCCTACCTCATCCTTGCCTCGACCTACATCAATATCCTGAACGTCTACGCCTTCAACAACTGGCACGATGTTTCTTGGGGTACCAAGGGCTCGGATAAGGCTGAAGCGCTGCCAACAGCCCAGGTGGTCAAAGACGAAAAGGGTGAAGCAGCTATAGAGGAAATAGACAAACCCCAGGAAGATATCGACAGTCAGTTTGAGCAGACTGTCAAGCGTGCCCTAGCCCCATTCAAGGCCGCGCCGGAGGACGAAAAACCCGATCTCGAGGATTCGTACAAGTCGTTCCGTACATCGCTCGTCATCGTCTGGCTTTTCACTAATATTGCGCTGATTATTGGCGTGACCAGCGATACGCTCAATACATTTGGCGTTGGAGTAAGTCTCGCCTTCTCGGACCTGTGTAGAGACAGTGGAAGCTCCCATGCTAATTTTTTCAACAGCAAAGCTCTGTGGACCGAACCGCGGCGTACTTCAAGTTCCTTCTTATTGCTACCGCTATTCTCTCGGCTATCCGCTTTATCGGATGTCTGTGGTTCCTGGGTAGAACAGGAATCATGTGCTGCTTTGCCAGACGGTAGGCGAGGCGAGGCTGTCGAGTCGCATTACGCGGACCTCGCTCTATACCCCAGTCTCTGTATAAAAGCCTCGATCATCTACAGGACACGGCGTCATAGTTTGTCTGTTTTTCTCTGCTTTATGTACTGGATAGATGGAAAGAGAGGGCGTGAATTAGCGGGCAAAGAATATCCGACCCTAAAAACTTGTAGTTTGCAGCATTACGATAACAGGCTGCCTCGAGAGTCGTTCGGACTGTGTCTGAGAGGTTCTCGATTGTTTTATATGTTCTCTCTAATAGGCCTAAATGAACGATGATTTATATTTTGCGTTTTTTCAACAATCGATGCTCTGTCTGTGGTCCTCTGTAGGCATTCGTGACAAATGTTGCAACAGCTTGGAAAATCAATGCTTGGGCATCCTATCACATTGTGTGTATGTGATAATGTTGGGCGGTACGAAGGTACCTGACAAGCTCTTAGGGGGATGGCCCCACTACGTCATCTAAAAGTGTTATTTACGATTTCTACCCCACGCTTCGAGCTTGCAGCACACTTACATAGTTTTCTTTGCTCAATAAATGTCACATAAATGTCTACCCAGTAGACCACGCAAGACATTAGATTCCAATTTTGCTCTGGGTAAATAAAGTAAAACCAAGGCCTCGACCGCTCGTATCAACGTTACGCGACTAAGATATCTTCCGCTCTTCTTCCCGACGACTGCAAATTCATATCAACAATGACGGAGACACAGGAAGAAATCCAGGCCCGCCACCGCAAGGAGCAGCGGGATCTACAGTCGCGTATCACGAACAAGAAGAAGGGCGCGACGAAGAAGACGAGGAAGGGCGTGAACGACGAGTGCGCGAACCTTGAGCGAGACCTCAAGGAGAGGCAAGAAAGAGAGCTGGCCGCTTTCAATGGGGAGACTGCGTCTGGGGATGAAAATCAGGTGGCGGAGGGGGAAAAGGAGGATGGAAATAATGATAATGATAATGAAAATGAAAATGACGATACTACGAATGGTATAACGGATCGATTAAAAGATACCACGATATCATCAGACGCTTCCCAAACACAAAAAGTCGCCGAATCGCCACAAGCACAAGGACAGGGACAACAACCGGCTAAGAAACGCAACCGACAAAAAGAGCGCATGGCCCGGCGCGCCGCAGAGCAAGAAGCCGAAGCGGAAAGAGCGGCGCAAGAAGCTCAGGGAATGACAGACCACAGAGGTGTCGAGCGTTCGTCTCTGGAGCGCACGTTTGCGGCGCACGGGCTCGTCGAGCATGAGATACGGCCGGATGGGCATTGCCTCTTTTCAGCTGTGGCAGACCAGTTGGCGCAGAGAGGTCTCAGTGTCAGCATACATAACGGTGGCGGTGGAGGAGATAAAAAGACAGGGACAGGGACAGAGGGGGGGAAGAGAGAGACAGATCCGTCATATAGAACAGTCCGCAGAGCAGCAACCGATTACATACAAGCCCACGCAGATGACTTCGTTCCCTTCCTGGAGGAACCCCTGGATACGTACATTCCCAAGATAAGAGATACCGCCGAATGGGGCGGACAGCTCGAGCTGCTCGCTCTTGCCTCTGCGTACGGGGTTGAGATTAAGGTTGTGCAGAATGGACGGACTGAGACGATACAGCCGCAGTCGCGGAGTGGTGGGGAGGGAGAGACGATATGGCTTGCGTATTATCGCCATGGTTACGGCCTTGGTGAACATTATAATTCGCTGAGGGTCAAGGGTTGATACATAAATAGATAGATAGATACCCCTTAGCTAGGTTTGTTCGTCGTGCCCATGAAGATCTGTTGAGGGAAATAATAGATGGACTCGGGAGCCTTGTCTGGTGATACGAAACCAATACCAAGGTAGTCGAGGGTTAGTTGCTCTTCCTCGTCAGATGAATACCAAGATTGCTCGAGAACCGAACAAGAGTATACCCCAGGTAGCTGGATACCTACCTGTGTAGCCATAGAAATGAGGCATATTATCTCTAAGGCAGAGAGTATCGAAAGACTGGACAGGATGGATGTATTCATACAATCCAATCCCGCGCCGTACTCAATATATACTACTATGCTATATCGTACGATAAGAATCTATCCAGACCACAGAGAGTAGATATCTTATTTCTCATCGCCTCCCCTGTTGTATTCAGGAGTCGGTCTTTTCCTTTCCTTTCCTTTTTTTTATTTTGTCGTTTCTCGTATCAATCATCTGTTATTGATTCGCCCAGTGTCTGGCCAAGTTGTACTAGAGTCTTCTCGTATACCTTGGCGACATTCATATGCATCTCTTCCTCCTCTTCATCCTCCTCGTCCTCATCTCCTAAGTCGTCTTCCTCTCCTTCATTAACCTCCTCATCATCAGTAGACCCCAAGGATTGATGCAAAGGTTGAGCTCCTATGAGCGAACTTATACTTTCAGTATTTCCTTTGGCATTGTTGTTATTATTATTACCATCATCTGAGTCATCGTCATCGTCGTCGTCTTCTAAAGCGAAGTGAAACTGTCGTTGCCCCTTGCTCTCCTCACTCTTGGAGTTCTTAGCAGCTGGTGACGATGATGGACCTGGACTAGCGTTAGCTGGTACGATATCACGAAGTTTGACTCTTAGATCCCTGGCGTCGTCGTCATCATCTTCGACTTTGACACGGTGCTCATTTTCTTTTCCTTTTGCTGTTGCTAGTTGATCTGTCATGAGAACGTCCTTTGTTATCTCGTTGGCTTTCCGTTTCCTAGTAGAGGATATTATGCCGTTGCTGTTTTTATTGTCTTCGTCGTCAGAACTGAAATCCAGTTCCTTGACGCCGTCCATGTCCTCCATATTCATATTCTCATCTTCTTGCTGGAAATTCAGTGGTTTGGCAGTCGCCTCACCACTAGGCTCGTTCCGTGGTTCCGTCTTCGCCCGTGCGGGGCGTCGCTCGTCAAACTCATCTTCCTCGTAGTCCACGACATCGTTCTCGCCGCTCATCACCACCGCGACCAGCATACGGGTCTCGTCGGCCAAGCTTTTACAGCGCACCCTGTCGGTACCCGAAAACCGGTTCATGTTAGTTTTGCCGTCGACATTCGAGGCGAACCCCGGGAGCGGCTTCTTCGTCTTAACATCGTACCCGACGAGCAGGCTGGCGAAGCAGTGGTCGAGCTTTCGGAGGAGCGCGAATGTCGGTCGTGGCACCGGCGGGAAGGACGGGAGGTAGGTGTTGAATGCAAGAGCTATGTTGAGAAGATAAGGTACCTGGAGGCTGGCTGCAACGAATCGAGCGAGGGGAGCATATTAGAACCGGTGTGCACTGAGGGGACAGAGGAGAGCAAAGCTTACGAGTCCCTGAAAACCATAATACGTCCACAACTTCTTCCAGATCGCGACATACCTCCTCCATGCTCTCGTAACCACTCACTTGATCGGCAGGGTCAGGAATGCCGAACTTCTTGACATAGCGGCGCGATATGTGCAAGAGCCTCCTGGCAACGTAGTCCCGCGCATAATCCTCCTTCCTCGATCCCGGGGCTAGCGGCCTAGAGCGCGGATGTGGTAGGAGAGCTGCGACGCGGCTTGATGCTGTGCTCGGCGCGGGCGAGGGAAGAGGATTACGGGAAGGGAGGAAGCCGCCGGGGCCGGGGAGGTCGGTTTGTGGTGATTCGCTCATACTTTCTACTACGAATAGCAAGTGCGAACAGAAAGATAGTAATAGAGTATAGCTGTATGCTACCGAGGCATTTAGTCGTCAAGTCTATGCTTAGGATATCATTTCGTTATAATTGATGCATTCGACCTCTGGCAGGTAGTGGCTGCTTGTACTCGTTGTGACGCCATTAGACAAAGATGACGGGCCGGGGCTTGGTGTTATCAACGGATGGCGCTAGGTGATTGTAGGTCGGCTCCACACTCTCTAAGTATACCCGTGTACACTCTTTGCTCTTTAGTACGACTGGATACGTAAATCTACTTCAGTCTCGTTGGCAGTATACAACCTACATGTACCTTAGTCGTTGCTGAAAGCTTTTGGTCCTTCTCGTGAAATCAATCAATCCATCAAATCCACCAGCCATCCATCGACAAATATTTCAGCATTTTCATCACCGCTATATCAACCGACCAACCTAAACCGGCTCCGAGACAACTACATCCCTCTTCCGAGTCTAAGCAAAAAAGGGGAAGAAAATGCCTGCCAAAAGAGTCTACATCGAGCCCAAGGGTGGTTCTCGCACCCCCAAAGGCATCATCGCCTCGACCTACAGCACCCTGACATCTCCCGAGAACGCCTCCGTCGTCAAGTCCGTAGCTGTATTCAGTGTACGTAAACGCAATGTCTTACTTTCGACTTCCCGGCGCCTCTCTCTTCCTTGCTCTCTCTCTCGAGTTGAGTGAAAGGGAATACCTCGCCTCTATGTGTACACTACAAGCATGTTGCTAACGTTTTTCTTCTCAGGCCGCCGTCGCCTTCCTATCCAGCTCCTGGAGCGAAATCCTATTGCCGCCGTAAGTTCCCAGTCTTATCTCATTCGCACACTTCGCATTTCGTGAATGATATGATCTAAAATCTCTGTCTACCCAGTCTATAAGCAAAGACATTCGGTTTAATCACTGCGTAACATCAGCCGCCGGTGATGTTCAAGAGCGAAACAAAATGAACCACTCCGCTGGTGGTGAAACACTTCGACCTTGTACGATACGAGTTGGGAATAGAAAGAAACCGTGTATCATAGAATGAAAAGGGGGGATGGGGGATCAGGTGGCATCAATTATCATATCATCCATATGGGAACACCACCCCTGCATGACGAGAAAAAACTCCATTAACATCATTTCGTATATATAATTTGGCGCTGGGCACAACTCCGGCTGCGGCTTCTCGGGGACGACAGGTTAACGGGTAAATCCTAATGAAGACGATTTCGCGTTCCTATATTCCCCTTGATGTCCGTTGTATCAGAGAATCTTTCTTGATATTTCTAGTCCATCCCCTGCTGCTCTGTTACCTAACTGGTAACTGATGAGTGTTTAATTTGAACAAATGTACTTCGGCGAGATATTTCTCACGGCGTTTTGGGCACATGCTCTCAACGACTCTATGAATTGCATCCTTGTTTTAGGCTTACGAGAGGGTAAGAGATAGTAACCCGATCTGTAAGTTCAAATATTTGATAGATAAGTAAACGCCTCGAGCCTCAAGACCAATCGCCCTGTGCTTTGTTCCACAATCCGGGCGGTTTTGTACTTGATGTCTCGGGTAACAGATGTTTGGTCGCAACCACAAAAGTCTAGTTTGAACATATTCACTGTGAAAAGTAACTTACTTGCTAGGCAAAGGATTTATACACTAAGCTAGTCGAGAGCATATCCGAATATTAAAGGCCCCTATTCCAGATTTCAACTTCACAAACAATAGCTAGGTGAGGACGGCATCATGTTTTATGTCGCTTTTGTTTCACTTCACCTCTTTCTTAATTGAACTGACTCAACATGCCGTAGACTAAACTAACAACCTAACCTGAGTCTTGCTACATTTCCTGACGACTGAGACTTGATCGAGTTTGATCCGGGGCATTGACTTGACCTGGTCGAGAGTCTAGACTTCTGCCTCGACTGCTGTTATTATACCCTCTCGTGGGGAATATGTCATCTATTTTCAGCGGCCGATCACACAACTGTATTCCGTTTCGCGGATATTTGCATCTTTGGCCAAACCGGACGGAACGAGCAAAACCAGATAAGACAGGTAGGCAGGTTATTAAATAGCAAAAGCAAACGGCTCAACGAGACTAACCGCCCACTCATTTTTTTCTTCTCTCTCTCATCGTCTTCACCAAACTGACTTGTCTCTCTCCCTCTTAGTTTTCTTCTTCTCCTCTTTCTCTCCTTTTTTCTCTCTCTGCCCCAACCCCTCACACACACACCTTTGCTGGTTGGGCGCTGGTAGTGGTACAAAAAGGGAGTGGGACGTGGATGAAGCCCTGAAGTAATTGATGTCCAATCCAAGTGATGATTGATGCTTGGATCCTAGGTCCAAACATAAGGTATTGTCCCCCCAACCCAAGAATGAATTGAAAATTTTGATGGGCACCCGGCCGAGGTATCATGTCTGTCGAAGAAGGTGAATGAAGAAGAGTAAAATCGTTGGTTGTACGTAACAAGAGTTTCCAGCCGTAGTTGGTCATGTGCGCCGTAGAGTCGTATAGGAAGATATTAAGAGAAGAAAAAAAAAAGGAGGGGTGTGGATTGTTTTTTTCTTTTTCTTCGGGTGAAGTCATGGGAAACCAGGGAAGATGATAGGCGCCGTGTGTTTCGTCCGCCTGATCAAACGTAGACCCAACGTAGACGAGCGGTTATAATCCATGGTCTTCACGTCGAAAAGCTAGGAAGATCGCTGTGATGTTGGGATAGAAAAATGGATGCCGTGTAATGCAGTAGATGAGAACCTGTGATGAAAAAAAAAAAGACAAAGAAAAGATAGGTATAGATAGATGCCGGGTCATAGTAGAATCCAAAGTAATGATGAAGATGCAGGCCAAGAAAACTCAGAGGGTATTTTAGAATATCTCCCAGATGATGCCGCTCCATTTCCATTTAGAGCATTGAGAAAGTCCTCATTTTCCATGGACTCGGAAAGAGCACACCGCCGTGATAGACCGCACATTAACCATTCCAACGGATCTTGTCCGGAGTAGATTCGTCATAGCCTAGGGATAAACGTCGCGGTCGCGTACTAAGCGACAGGAGGGATGGCGGCCGCAGGAGCAGGGATCTCGACGTCAGCCGCAATTTCGCCCGCCGGGGCGGCAGTGTTGTTCTTCTGGGGGCAGTCTCGCGAGATGTGACCAGCCTCGCCACACTGATAGCAGGTCTTGCCGGCTGTGTTCAGGGGGCCGCCGTTAGGAGCTGTGCAGTCGCGCGAGATGTGACCAAGCTTGCCACAGGCGTAGCACTTCATCGCCTGAGCTTGGCAGTCCCGAGCGAAGTGGTTAGGCCCACCGCACTTGTAGCAAGTAGCGGGACGAGGGCCACCAGCGGCATAGCCGCCTCGTCCATATCCGGCGAAACCACCACGGCCAACAGGGCCACCACGACCCATGCCGGGGCCGACGGGGTTGGGGCAAGCACGGGCAAGGTGGCCGGGCTGTCCACAATTGTAGCAGCGGCCATTACCACCACCGGTACCGCTTAGACGGAGAGTAGGACAGTCAGCCTGGACATGTCCTAGTCCCTGGCAGTGATAGCACTGCTTGGCCTCCGTTGTTCGGGGCAGAGGGCACTGGTTTGATTCGTGGCCTTTTCCGCCAGAGCAAGACGTGTTAGCTACGGAGACGTCGCATAATGCGTATCATGAGCGAGAATCAAGTTATAGCTCACCTGGCTGCTTGCAGTTATAGCACAACCGCTCAGAGGAGGAGCAGACCTCGGCGTAGTGGCCAACATTGCCACACTTGTAGCAAGCTCTGCGGGATAGTGAAGACATGGCAAAAAATCTATAATCCTGTATAATTCCATTGTCAGCATGGCATACCACACGGGCTGGTCATGTTCATTCAATAGTAAATATTCAATGAGATTTTGCAGTGGAATGGTTTTGGTAGGTTTCATGGTGACGATGGCGCAAGCAGCCTGGTCTACCCCCCCAAGTGGGCGCAAATCCAGCGGGCGACATCCCTCCATCCAGGTTGATACTGCATTGTCGCAGTATCAGTAGTCTCATGAAGGGCAAGCCAAACCCCACAAAGATAGGTAGACGAGTTAAAAATAGAAGCGATGGCGGCACGCTGCTGTTGGTGCCGTTCATGACTCCTTGAAGGTGGGCCCAGAGCTGACTGCGGCAGGCGTGCACCAAACGTCTGCAAACCACCTTTGCTTTGGATGGTAAACCAGGGTGGTAATTGCCAGGTGGCTTGAACTGGTCGGCGCATGCGCAAATGTGTATCCATAGCCAGTAGATAGACAACCAGAGACTGATATTGGCCAGCAGTGGATACGACACCAGGTGTTTCACAAGAAACAGATATGAGGTCTCTCTCTCAGGTAACCTTGGCGGACAATTGAAGTTTTTTGCTCCTCATACTGCTCGGTATTCGGTCGCATGGTCCATAGACTATAGTATGATCTGTACGCATCGACACACCTGGGCTCATGAGGACCCAAGGTGCCGAAGAGAATGGAAACAGCAAGCGGTGTTGAGCTATCATATGTCGTCGCATCGTCGTATTGTCGCATTTGGTCTATAATTGGCCTGGCTTGGACTAAGGCATACTACCAAAGGGTGTGTGCGCGCGCGCGACGTATCGACATGCGGATGCATGGTTATTAGGCATGTAGTTGCAGTTCTGTGCAACCTAGCACCAATCAAGCTTTCCGTTGCAAAACCCGGGCAACTGGAAACCTTGGATAGTGTCTGTTGTCCAATGATATGCGTGATACGTACACCATGCGCCGAGGCGACCAGTCCCAGTTACTTCAGGCTGCTGTAATATAGAGGGCCGGCGCAATTTCAAGGTTCGGACGGTTGGTACATATTTGGAATAATCAGGCCAATCCAAAGCCAGGAAAGTATTCGTGCAATGCATCCCACGTTGCTCTGGTCGCGTCACAAGATGGGACGAAATAAATAAAACATCTTATAAGCGGAATTGACTTGGGCCGGCCGAGGCTATTGTGTATGTGCGCGCGACTTGACTGACATATGGCTCGAGTCCAGTATAGAGAGTACTGTAGTAGTGGTAGGTAGCGGGTCAAGCAATCAGCAGAGTATAGGGCCAGTTTGCTCAACCCGGGATTCGAAAGCTTGACTGGGATGATAGCAGTTTGGCTTTGAATGACGTCGCACAAGAAAGAAAGGACGAAGAGAGGCCACCTCGACCAGTATAATGTCGCGGTTCTCTTGTAGCCATGTTGCAACGGACCAAGCCATCCAATACCGGTTGTCGCTGCTGTTGCCGTTGCTGCTGTTGTAATGCGCTGCATCGCACGCCGTACCACACCAAACCAAACCAAACCAAACCACACCACTGCAGTTGGGCGCAATGGGCAATGCGAAAGGAGGAATAATGTGATTATGAATAGGAAGCGATGATGTGTATTAGGAAAGGGAGCGGACACAGCAGAAGTAACTTTTTTTTCTTATTAACTTACCTGTCTTGATCCTTTGCGCCGATATGTGTCCTTTCAACAAAGGGATTCTTCTTCCTCGACTTCGACTTCGACACTTCGAAACTTCGACTCTGACTTCTGTCTTCTTCTGACCGAAACCAACGGCAACCTTCTTCTCTTCAGCTTCCAAGCGACTCTTCGTCTTCTCCAACAAACACGGCAACCTCGTACGTATCGAGTTGGTTATGATGCGAAAGTGTGGAGAGGAGAAAAAGGGAAAGGAAAAAAAAGAGGGATAAAAGGATGCCAGCGCGGGAATGGGCCGGGCGGGCAAATAGGCAGGTAGGCGCAGGCCGTTTCTTCAGGCAGGACTGGGACTGGGACTGGAAGGCACCTTGGTGCTTTGGTGCGTGTCCGGTGCGTGTATGGGACTGAAAATAGTGGAGGGAGGAGGGCGCAATAACGGGGCCAACTACCAGCCTAGCCTAGGTAGCCCTTACCCACCTCAGTATAGGTCGTGGTTATTATGAGATGGAGGGGGGTTGCTTGGCAAAAGGGGGGGGATGGATTTGTGGATTGTGATCGGAAATTGAGTCACAACTTGTCAATCATGGTACGAATATGTCTGTATTGTATATGTCTGTCTCCCTTCCCAGGTAGTGTGTATGTAGTAGTGCCTGCCTCCTGCTTCGACCTGCCTACCAACCAGACAGCGTACTTGCCCTGTCTTATTACTGCTCATTATAAATTCATTAATAACAACTTGAACTTCTCAGCTCGTCTGGTCACTTCCCTTCTACCTTTCATCTCATGACATATCGAGTCTTGTGTTACCATATGGAGAGCTTCAAAGTTGGGCAGATGTGATACGACCCGCCCGCAGCGTATATGCTGTAATACCTAATGGTTCAAATAATAATGCCTTAACTACCATTATGCCACTTAAGACGAAACAGGACGAGACAACCGCAAGACAAGCCAGATGTACATCTAACTGCGCTCGCTAACACTTTCAGTGCATAGCTACTAGTAAGATTTGAGGCTGGAATGTAACCTCGATGTTGACAACTACTATTACAGCATAGCACAACTGAGCACAGGAGGTATATGTAGGTAACCGTTCGTAGTCCAGATGGCGGGGCAATGGCACCAACATGCTGTACCTACGTCGTAAAGCTGTAGGGACCTGGGTGATAAATATGTCTCAGAGAACTAGTGTAGTTCAATTTAAGAGCATGTATCATGTACACGGACCGAAAGCGACAGCACGACAGAAGCTGAAGGTTATTTTCAACCTTATTAGAGATGTAACCTACAACATTTTGCCCAGTTTAAGGGGTACAAATACAGGCGCATAGGTCCTACATGTAGGTAGCAGTAGTAGACATCCACGGTGGATAATGTCATGTAACAAAAATGCCAACGATAATCAGGTTCCCCATTTGGCTGCCTACCTTATGCGCCAAAACTCCTCTCGACCTCCATCCCCTGTCGGGTTCAGGCTGAGGATTATATACGGCGTAACATGGGCAACTCGCCAGATAGCATCTGGGTTGAAGTTGGTTAGGTATGCGGACTTCACATGTGAAAATCCAAAGTGCGAGAGCAGTTTAGCTGTACAGAGTAAGACGGAAAAGCAAGGTAACATATTAAACCTACCTACCTACCTACAATTATGGTGACAGTACAGTGTAGATAGGTTACTTGTTCATATAGTCGGGTACAAAACTGACGGATCGACTGAGCTGATTGACCACCCGGTCTTGTTATTACCTACATACATGTAAGTCACCTACCTAGTATCTAGTCTAACCTAGGCGTTAAAGTCCTTCACAGCAACTCAAACTAATGCTGTGTGCCCAACGCACAAACAAAACTCAGCCCAACTGCAAAAATACAAAAGAGGACGTCTCCGTGCTCCCTGAGTAGAAACCTGACCTTTCGCGCGAACCAACCAGGTTGGGGGGCCGGGTTACCTACAGCAGCATATAGACCTTAAGTAAAGCCAGCGTCGCGTAGATGCACGGACGCCCGCTGCAGCTCCTTGCTCGACAAGTACATAAGTACATCTGTAGAAGCGGGATAGGAAAGGTAGGGTAGCAATGTAAGTAATGTAGGACATCCATCCCTCCCACTTCGGATCCGTCCAATCACGTTGCCGTCGCAAAAATGAAAAGAGACATCACAGGCGAACCTTACATGGTATTGTATGCTTATCAGCTATACTTAAAATAGGAACGTCCCTTTTTCTTGTCCCCTTTCCCTAGAAGCAGTTGAGCCTGACTGACTGACTGACCTACATTACCAAGCCGGTATGTAAGTTGCATGTACCTATACGTGAATGCGAGGAGCGCATGTAGGTATATCTAAGGCTATTAAGGATGTTCACACGTGCAATTTACTCCTCGGTTGTAAGGTTACAATATGTAAGCGTTAATCTCGAGTAATAACATAGTTTACCTAAGGTGAAACAAGTCCATCTGTAGACAGCTTTTATTTGCATGCATGCTATTGTATCCCCGTCTCAGTGCTTTCAGGTCGTCTCAGGTATTGATTGTATTACATAATCCTTCCACAGCAATTGTATTTGGGTAAATCGATTCAACATTCGGGATGAAAAGAGCAGACAATCCTAGGTAGTCTTATCAACAACACCAAGTTCACGTCTCAATGATGAGTTATCTAGCTGCAAGACACATACCATACTATGTACACCAAACATGTTCTCAATTCTATGCGACGGTGCTACTTTCTTAGAAATTGCAACCGAGGTGGCCAGCTAACATCAATCTCATAATGAATTCCGCACTTTATCTATCTACGCTCTTTACCTTTTCATCGCTTTAAGAAAGTTTGCCAGTATCATTGCGATTCAACATTGATAATTGCGTGCGGTATGTATCGTATTCATCATTAACCATGTAGATAGTATTCGTTTACAATGCCCGTCCGTCCCTTAACGCCAATGCTTGCTTAATCATCCAGACTTCCTCATTTGAAGACCTGAGCATGTAATTCTTACCCGCTAACAAGGTCTTTCCCCTCTTTCAAGACACAGATTGGTGATTTCATCACCTTCGAGCAGGTAGGTATACGGCACCCTTTCATCACGAAAACGGCAAAACACAACTAGACGCCAATCCCTATACACAAGCCTGCATCTTCATCTACACCATAGACCAATTCCCCGGAGCCCCCGCAACAAGCGGACGACCCGGTCTCGTCAAAGCGGGGTGCAGTGGCGCAGGCAGAGGCGGAATATTACTATCCCTAACCTCACCCATTAGATAAGAAACACTCGTCATCGGCGTTCCTATAGCGGAAGGTTGCGAATAGACGGATGAAGGAGGCGGCGCGATGGATCGAGGTCGCGCGTCGACTACGTAGTCTACGCCGTCATCTGAGATGTACGAAGGGGGTCTGTGTTGTGTATTATCCCCCGGATTTACCTCGTTATTGTGATTGAGATTGCCATTGTCGGTGTTGTTATTTGGCGAGGATGTGGATGATGGGAGCTTCGGCGTTTCGGCGCGTTGCCAGTATATCCGATCGGGATCTACGCGCTGTTTTGGGGGGAGAAAGAGGTAAGTACATACTTGCTGATATAAGAGAGAAAGTGAAGAAAATGGGGAAATAATGGAAACGAGAGGAGAAAAGATGAGAATCAAGAACTTACAACACTCTCGCGCCAAATCCCATAAGCAGGCGGCGTCATCTTCGTCGTCTCGCTCTCGATGCCAGCAGCCTCCTCATCACGCGCGAGAAGAACGCGGATCGGCTGCGCGGGAATGGCATAGCCGCCCGATATGTTCACGTCCGCTCCTCCTCTTTCCCTCTCCGACTCGCCTCTACGATTCCGCTGGCCGACGAGGAGCATACACAGACGGATGAGCCCGTGGCAGAAGAAGAGGGTCGTTAAGAGGATGAGGAGGATCAGAAGAATCGTAAATTCGCTGGTGTTGATGTTCTTCGTTATGGATAGGGAGAGGTCTGTTTTGTCGTTCAACCAATGTCAGTATATACAGGTTTAGGAGCTTACAACTTCGGAGATAGGAGATCAGGTTGGACGTACAAACAGTCAGCATACAAACCAAAAACAACCCCGAGACGAAACACCGCAAGATGAGCCCCCTAGCCCTCCGGGACTTGACCCAGGGGAAGCAGAACAAGAATCTCTTGGGCGGACCCTTGCGACTACGCACTCTTCTCGAGCCTTCCTCCGCGCCCCTTCTGCGCTGCTCTCGTCGTCGATACTGCTGTCTTCGCCTCCCAGTCTCTGCGAGACCGGCTAAGTGTAATTCCGCAGGATCTGAACCGTCGAATCTTGTGCGCCCACCGGCATTACCACCTTGGCGGGCAACATCTTCTGTTACTGTTGCTGTTGCTCTATTTGTCCGCACAGCGAGGGGTCTAGTGAGAATAGGAAAACGCTGCGAAAGGGGTCGGGACCGGCGCTGTTGCTGTTGCTGTTGTTCTCCGAAACCTTCCTGGTTCTGGCGCTCGGGGTCGAAATCGGGATATTGTTCCTGGTCCGTGGCCCCATCCCGTGTTCTAGTACTATATCTCGACAGACTAGGCAGACGAAACCGATTGGGCGCGGTCGCCGGAGCTGGCATTGGCGATTTTGGACCATCATCGTCATCATCCTCGTCAGACGACACAACCTCGTTGGTAATGGCACCAGGTCCTGGCTCTCGACCCCGTCCCCGCGATGTGGCCCAACTCGACCGTAGCGAGAATCGACTGGGTATCGTCGGCCGTGACATGGAGAATAATCTCAGATTATTGCGCGTCTCTTCTTGTAAGTCTGTTGTCTGTGGTAGTGCTTGTTGTTCGAGATCTGGTAGCGTTTGTTGGTGTTGGTCTTGCGTTTGTGCTTGTGCTTGTGCCTGTGCTTGGCCCCGCCATGGCATGCTCGTTCTAATTCTCGTGAAATCCATAGCTGCTGAGCTGTCTACCTGTGTCTAACAAGTAAAGTGTAATTGGTGTATAGCCTGCCGTAGGTGCCTATTATTTTTGGTTTCTTTAAGATGATTAAGGAATCAATCCGTCAAGTGACATTTGTCGTGTTTGTGAAAGAAGGGAATGAGTCTGAGTCCGAGCTCGACAGTTGTAAGAATCGAAAAAATGACAAGGCAATATCATGTAAATAAAACCTTTGTTTGCGCTGTGCGTGTTGCGTGTGTGTGCCGACTATTAGTAGACTGACGCGACGAAGGAGTGCGTCGGCGCGTTCTTGCAGCTCTTTGCTGCAGGTTTCGAGATTCGGAGCTTCTCAACGAATGAAATAGAGCACTAGACTAGGTGCTTTTGCTTGGAACCTAATAAGGCGGGCGGAAGCCTGCAGACCAACCCGAATAAAAAAGAATGATTTTGTGTATAGGTTGCAATCCTATCCCATAATGCCAAATGATTGGAACGATCTATATCAATCGAATATTTCGAGGGTCGACATAGCCAGCCCAGTTAGTTGGGTTTGAGGAAGTGTCGAACCTACTCAATTCAAAGATGCTCGCAGAGCATAAAACTAGATGGTGATCTAAGTAAGATCAGAACGATAGGATGGAATTGATTCAATCAACTAAGAAAAGAAAGAAAAGAAGAAAAAGTCAATTGACAAACAATCGACGAATTAGCCAGCGCTAAACGATGGACTTCATCGGTAATAGGTAAGGAGTGGCAACCTCCGTGTAGGAGAAATCTGGAACAGAACGTCAAGAATGGGAGAAGGGTTCCATCACGAGTGTTTGGGGGGGAACTGGGGGGGTCGCAAAACGAGAACGAATGACGGACGAACAAACATGGCCCCTCGGCGTCCAATACAACTACTACCTGGAGATCTATCTCGTACAACTATCTACTTTACTTGGATACATATTAACATACCTACGTACGTTATAATAGCCATGTTAGTATAGTATGGCATGTAGGTAGCATCGCTAACCCCATACCTGTTAGATAATACACCCCTGAGTCTCCTGAAGAAGGGGCTATATGTATGAATTGTGTGGATGGGATGCTTAGCGAAGCAACAACTACATGCCTACAAGAGAGAAGGGGGCGGAAATGATGGGCGATGATATATGTAGACACACTCGTAGTATGGTCTTGGCTGGTACCAGACCTACCATTTGCCTAAGGGACAATTGGTGTAGATAGAAACAAATTATGTGTGCACATACAGATGTACTTCCTCCCGCCTACTACCTAGTAATATCTCAAGTCCTTCTCAAGGGAGCAGAACATCACAAGGGTTATCTCAAGTATCTATCCAGGTTAGTTAAAATCAACTGTACTCCTGATGCAGGAACCATTGCCTCTGTATCAGGTCTCTGCAACTTTCCAAGTACAATTGAAAGAGATATGACAAGTTTCCGTGCCCTGTATATAGAATCAACGATCATGATTGGTTACAAAGTCGCAGAAGCGAATTTTGGCAGGCATTCTCGTAACAAGCGCGGAGCATGCATGATGCGTTCGAGACAAGAATTGAAGAGAAAAGGATCAGGGGTTTGGTTGGCCCTGGCCGACATGCGGGCCGGTTGTTTCGAATTTAAATAGCGATGAACCAATCAACTCAACCAGCCTCATCCCACCAAACAAAACAACTTTGACATATTGACCAAGTTTTTGGATGATCCCAATTACTTGATAGCGAACCAATAGTACAGCAGTATAGGCAAGTCTGAAGTCTACATCACAGGATTCGACTAGACGTGGCAACACTGAATAGTTAAAAGTACAATTGGGAGCACTTGGCAACGATAAGATGAACAGATAGATGGATGATTTAGCCTGATCCTAGTCTCGATAGGTTCCGCCTGGGATTCGCCTCTAGGCGCCGGGAACGACAAGGCGGGAAGTTGTACTGGGAGGATCTGATTTCACGTGGAAGGTCATGGCAATAAGAAGCGGTTTGAACGTTATGATATATTTGCCATTAGGTTTATTAATTCGTCTTTATCTCAGACTGGATACAAACAACTGGCTCAGATTTTGGCTTCTAAAAGCGCTCGATACGACCCAGGTAAGTGGGCTGATATCCTTAGAAAGAGCAATTCGCATAGTCTTACCCGTCAGCGACTTCGAAAGAAGCGTGAGCTATTGCTTCATATTGCTAAGCCATAAGCTCCCAATGATACCATATCTGATAACACGATTCGCGGCCGAACCAATTTTTGAACAGCGGTTCCAGTTGCTAGCAATACGACAGGGCGTCCTTAAGTTGGACGCCAGTTTGGCACCTCCTTTAAATTCTTGGAACTGTACCGTCCTCTATGAGCATTGCCACTCCCAGCATCGAGGATGGAGCCCATTCTAGCTTGTACGGAGATCGTACTCGAAATGCACCACTATAACTGTGCATTGGGTGGCCTATGAGCGGTGGTAGACCGCATCGTTTTGTTAGGTTGTCGTATCCCTGTCATAGAGATTCCTTAGCGGATAGAAGCAGACATCCATGTTTCCTCGAGACGGGATTCCAGCTCAGGTCACATATCATGGTTTGATGTTGTCCTTGGGACCCCGAAGATGGGCTTAAGTAGACCGAAGACTGCCAGATGACCCGAGGTCTCGCTCTGTGACGCTCTAGCAAAAGCTGAAAAGTCTCGGAACACTACCCAACCTCAGGAGGTCGTTCTAACACCACGACTGGGAATAGATCACCGAAGCTCTCCAAGGAGCATGCGTCGATCTGAAGACGCCGATAAAACTAGAAATACAGGGTTAGAGAAGCCTTGACCAATAATTATTGACAGGACTTACTGATTGGCTCGTTGCTTTGGGTGAACTCAGCGCAGTTCACAGTGCCCTTGTGACCAGGCAACTTATAAAGAAGTTTCCCAGTGTCGTTTGACCATACGACTACGGTTCCGTCTCCAGCGCCGACTGCGACCTTTTTGCCACCCTTATCCCAACTTGCTCGTATCAAATTCTTCTCGATTCCCATCTGAGCACCATCAAATGTTCGAATGTGTCGTTCTGTTGGCGCAAATGGCCGTATATCCCATGTCTTCGCCGTCGAGTCATGGGAGTACGATAGGAGAGATTGAGAATCGGGCGATACGCGCAAGCTGGTGACAGTGTCGTTGTGGCCTAGCATCTTATAAACGACAGCCTTCTTACGCATATCCCAGACTTTTATGTCGTTGTCGATGCCACCGGAATATATCTCATTGCCGGCTTCTGAGACGGCGACAGCGGTGATTGGGAAATCCGTCTCGATGTAGTCGACCGCGTTCTTCGTTCGGGGATCCCAAATACCAATTGTGCCGTCGTCGCTCCCGCTAATCAACAGTTCCTCACCCCGTTTGCTGACATCTAAAGCGTTTATAATCTCTTCGTGGCCCACGTATCGCCGTATTCTGGTGCCCGACGTTAAATCCCAACTGGCAAGGTGCATATCGGCAGAAGCGGAGTATATGATTTCGGAGTCGCGAGACCATTGTAAATCGAGGACCGCGCCTTTGTGGCCGTTCAGAACGCCGTAGTTTTCGCATGCGCCGGAGGCATTCCATAATACTTTTATCAATCATTAGCAAGTGCATAACCATTTTCTACAAGGTAATAGAAGAGGGGACACGCAAGGTTTCCAGGAGAGAAACTTACATATACTCCTATCCATAGACCCAGACGCGATCAGCCTTCCAGTGGGATCAAATTTGGCTGCGAAAATCTCCCCGGAGTGACCAGTAAGCTCCATAACAGGAGCTTCTAGATTACTCGTTCTTACTGTCTACGATAAGCTTCTGTCAGCTACGAAGCCAATGGGTGCATAGAAAGGTAGCCGCAAAAGACGGACATACACTCTGGACCAGAGCACTACTACTGGAATCGCCATCGCGTCTTGAAAGCGCAGTGCTTGTGCCAGGCTTCTGTCGCTTAACGATCAATTGGCCCGCTCCGGCGTCGTCGCCAGCAGGTCTCTTTTCGGCGGACATGATGCGCAAGGCTCCTTGCGAATCAGTACTGGTCGAGATCAAGTGCACGGTTGTACGTAGGTGTATATCAGCCTGTCCGTAGTATCGAGAGGTAAAAGTTTAGAGCGAAAGGCAGATTAGATAGCGTGTTGTCGGCTTAGAGATTGCGGCGCTTGTTGTCGTCGTGACTACAGTTGTGAAAAGTACAAGCTCTAGACGTGTTGGACGCGGCGGGATGGAGCTCTAGCTCTAGGTGCAAGTGTTGGCGTAGCTTAATTGAAATTATGGCGGAGCAAGGATGTTCCGCAAGAATCGGCTCAGAAACGACGTTTCTAGGTGTCTACCTGTAAGACAAGGATAGGTCCTGTAGGCGTCAATCAGTGTACGTGGGGTAGGTCCCTTTTTATGCGCAACCAGTATAGCATACAACATGCCTATCAAGCTCTGTCTGCACCTACCAACAGCAACACTCACCGCCCGAGGTTCTGCCACGCCTTTACTGCTTGCTCCCGTATCAAGACATCGCCGCAACGTCTTTATGTGAAATACCATACGATTCTAGCTCCATAGACACTATACGGCCGTCGCAGCAAGTCCGTGACATATTCGGACCTGTCCATGATTTAGTTAGGCCCGGCCTACAGCTCGGGAGCCGAGCATGTCAGCCAGCAAAGCCGCCCGAGTGGGCGAAGAGTAAGCCCTTCTACACCTAGCAATTATGCCTGAAGTAGGCAGCTAATTGAGTAATAGGATATGGAAGTAAGTCTCATTGCGCGCCGTTCTTCTCTTTACGAGCAACAACGACGATAGCCCAGTACGATATGGTTCTGACGTTACGAACAAAGGGGCCGAGTCGACAAAGTCAACGCCGAACTGGTGGTCTTGACCTATGGCACAATAGTCGCGCAGCTATGCAAGGACTTTGACGGCGACTACGCCCAGGTCAACAAGCAGCTCGATAAGATGGGATACAATATCGGTCTTCGGCTCATCGAGGATTACCTTGCTAAGTCCAATACTATGCGGCGATGCAGCAATTTTCGGGAAACTGCTGATATGCTGTCCAAGGTATTAACATCCTCCGTCACTCTTTCTCTGCCTTCATGATGAAAGATTGTGCCTTTTTTGAGATGATTTGACTGATCGTATGCCCGTACAGGTCGGTTTCAAGATCTTCTTAAACATTACGCCGACGGTCACGAACTGGACGAGCGACAACAAGCAGTTCTCGCTAGTATTCGAGGAGAACCCATTGGCGGACTTTGTCGAACTACCCGACGACGGAAGAGCGCAGGATGAGCTCTGGTATTCCAATATATTCTGCGGTGTGCTACGGGGAGCGCTGGAGATGGTCCAAATGCAGATCGAGGCGCATTTCATCAGCGACATTTTAAGGGGGAACGACACGACCGAGATGCGGGTTACCCTCATCCGGTACATTGACGATGAATTACCGCCAGAGGACGATTAACCAACATGAATGAATGAAATTTATCGAGATTAGCTACGAAGTGTAATGAACACGCCGTTTAAGACAAATATGCCGTCGTTGCGGATCTAGGCTCTCTCGCTGGCTTAATACCAATAGGGGGGAAATGAGTGTTCTATAGAAAATAACACGATACAACAGAGCTCATATCCTTTTCTCTTTGATGAGAAGAGAATAAGGCATGTATCTACGTCTACCACCAAGCATTCTGGATTCCAGGACCCGTGACCAAAATGTCCAGTGTCTTCTTGAATGGTGTCCATCGGTAAGTGAAAATAGATCTAAGTTAACAAGAAGCGAAAAGTATACAACAAAAAAGGCCGAAAGAGTCCCAAGACACAGAAAATGAGAAAATAACAATCAATCAATCATCACCACAGCCCGCCGCGCAGCAGCAGCTTTTGCAAAGATCAGCCGCTCATTCATTCGAGCAGTTAGCGGCATTCTCACAAGCAGTATAAACCCCAATCTGCGCAGCACCACCACAGAACTGGCTCCCGTCCCCGGCGCAGGGGAGACTACAATCGCCCGTAAGGCCCTCCTTAGGCATTCTATCTTTAGGGATATCGTCATTCCCGCAGAAACACTGACTCTTATACTCCACGCCGGCATACTTGAACCCCTTTGCTTTACACAGGTTCACACATTTCGTAACAGTCATATCCTGCTGATCAGCCTCGAAGCCCCTAAGCGTGCGCTCTTGACCCGCGGGGTCCTTAGCACACGCCACGTATCGCCACCCGAGGGTTTTCGTGACATCAGTGTATGGCAGGATCGGGTCGCCGATCTCAGTCACGGCTCCGCAGTCGTAGTGTTGCGTCGCTTGTTCGGGGCCCTTTTGTACGGGGTTACAGCCCGGTAAAGTTGGCAGGACACCCGTTGTGGCTTCGTTGACTCGGGGGTCGATCTTGCATGCTTGCATGTCTTCGTCCGAGCGCAAGGTTAGCGCTCCGCATTCTTCGATTACACCCGATGAGGCGTCGCATGTTTTGATCGCGTTTTGGAGGGTGGGGATGTCCCAGCCGTTGACGAAGTCGCCGTGGTAGCCGTAGCCCTGTGTAGGTGGTCTTGTGTTAGTTTTGTGCTGAGTGAGGATTTGTAGTTGTGAGTGAAAGAGGGAGGGGAAGGGGAGGTGAGGTGAGGTGGAATGGAATGGTATTAAGTGAGCATGAGTTGAATGATCGCCTTCGTGAGGTCTTCATGTAGTTGGGAGAGGAGGAGGGTCATCTTACAGTAGGGTCACTATTATCATATCAGCTTCAACTTTATTCACGTTATGAACTCCTACGGAGAAAGAGAAGGATAAGGGGTAGAAAATATATAAAAAATAAACTTACCCGGTAGCAAAGACAAAAGGCTGCTTATCGCCATACCACATATTCTTGAAGTCATCAACACTCCACACAACCTCGTAAAAAAGCGTGATGAAGCGCTTTGGGTGCGACTCGGGACAGTACCCGTTGTCGAGGCCGCTCGGGTATGCCATGTGGCTCTTGTGGTCGGACGAGTCGACGTTCACGCCGTCCCAGCACGATGGCATGGTGAGCTGGGCCCGCAGACCGCCGGGGCAGTTCTGCTTCGGCAGCTCATATGTCGCCGGCCCGTCGACGCCGAGACATACGAAGGATGCGGCGCGTTGCTCGTTAGTGTCGCTGAAGTTGCGGTTGTACTAATGATATGAGTAAAAAGTTAGTCATTGAGTGATATCCTTGACTGCGGCTTGGGCAAGAAGTGTGTATTAGAAAAAGGAGCCTATAACTTACAGGGTTCCCGGCAACCATGCGGAAATCTTTAGGGAAAGGGATAAGACCATCTTCATAATTCGGGTCCTTTGGGTCAGTCCGTTGCCTATCGAGCGTTAGTGTTATTGTCTCGCTCTCCTCCCTCTCAGGTTTACACATAAACCTACAGGTAGTAGATAAGAGCACCTCCAGTCTGCTTGACAGGAATGAAACTGCCGTTCTCGGCATGGTAAAAGAGACTCGGCACCCAGTAGGCCGACATGTCCTCAACGGCCTTGCACGTGGAACAGGTAGCGACCTGCGTGTCGGCGTAGCTCATGGTGAAGTTGAAGGCGTTGGAGCCCATGACCGTGTGTACATGCTTGGAAACAGCGTTGGGGTCGACGATGGGATCGGCGCGTTCAACAACCACGGGCGACGAGCAGGGTAGGCGGAAAAAAGCATCTGCCTGTGCAGCGAAAGCCGCGAAGCCGATGAGGGCTTTCGAATAGGAATTTTTTATCATTTTCTTCTTCTTACGTTTTACTCAAGGATGTTATCGAAACGAAAGGATAACGTTGTTGATCTTCCCATGATGGGGTAGGAAACAATGTCGAGATATACATGACGGCTTTATATATCGAGTGTTAGATGTCCCTTGTGACACTTGAGATAGAAAGGCAGGAGAAAATGAATGAATGCCTTTGTGTGTGGAGAATAAGATTTGCCCTCCCTGCTCCTCAACTTGTCCATACTTTTTTACCATGACCACGGGTGCTTTGAGTGAGTCTATGCAGCATGATCTTAACAAAGGATCCTCACCTTGGCGCCTAAGTAAGTGATACAAACAAAACCACATGGCTCGATCCGGATCTGCGGCGGGAGACAAGACAGGACAACTCAGGCACCTTCCCGACTTGACATGGACCTGCAATCAAAATAATAAACAAGCTAGTACATGGATAGTTAAACCCCGTTTTCGTTGATAGCTGCCGGTTACCTGCAATGGTCTGGTATCTTAGAGTAGCGATGCCACTAATCAAGTAGAGCAGCAAGGCGGCTTGTGTCACCCTAGATGTACGTCTTTGCATGTTATGTATGTTAGTCACTAAGGTATGCTATAGTTTCACCATATCCCGAACAAAGAACCACTCTACTCCATACAAGGCTCGGGTCCTTTCCTAGCAAGTTTCATTACTGAATGATAATATGGAGGTCCACTTTCGATAGCTATGCAAGCAAGATTACCGGATAGTCTGTTCTATTCGGTGTAGTGGCCAGATGAGAAGAGAGGGATCAAGATCGATTCTACGGTTATACTTGCCATGGTGAAGTAATTATCAGCCACTCCTGTGAAGGGCGGCTTCGGTCTGTTCCATCTAGATGCAAGCCTTCTTATTCTATGCACTACTCAGAATCTCATCACTCCCAGCTATGATACGATTCACTAGTTGGAAATACCGTGGCTCATAGACCACAGCCATGAGTTCCAAATCTCGTAACCATTCGCTTGTATGTGGGATAGATTTAGTAACAAGAGGGCATCCCTGTGGTTTATAGTATAATTGCTCCTCATACTAAAATAAGCACTATCTTCCTAAGCTTATCGGATAAGGTAGGTAAGGGTAAACACCGAGTAGGCAAGCCTACCTAGTCTTGAATGTCTATATACTCACATTATCTAGTTGAATTCCCTCGAGCAGGGGAGTCCTGACTTAGCAAATAAGGAACAGAATTAAGTAGTAGGTGAGCAACGAAGTTAACTACCTTGAATAGGTGCTAATTAGCAAAGTCAATCCTGCTGATGTTATATAAATAAGGCCGGTTACAAGGCCGCGCCATGCCCACCCCTTGTCAACGCGGGCCCGGTGTAATAGTACGACCTCGAGGGGTGGCAGAAGACTCGGAATAGCACGCATCATAACGTTGGACGTGCGTTGAGGCTTGCATATCGTGGCTTGACTCAGCCGTAACACATGGTGACGAGACGGCTCGACGTTGCTTTGGCTGAAGTGAAAGGTGTAAAAGTACTGTATCGTAAACATCGGTCCAAGCCGTCTGAGTTTCGACCGTTGTACTCTGGAAAGATTCATTTCTACGAACATCAGGCGTATGTGTGCTGTAGCCTTTGATTAAGGATAATGCTGGTCTCATGTATCTAGCCATCCTGGGTGATGAGTAACAGCTAACCTTAGAGGTATGTTTCAGATTAGTGCTGGGAGATGCCTATCGCGATAATTTCTGATTAAATCGTCGGATAGATGTATGCATATATAAAGCACGCACATCTGGCACCCGCATATGAGTACCCTCATTGCTACAGGCCACCCAAGGTACTGGAACTGCTCTCACTTTGTGATATTGCTGGCATCGCAATCTACGCTTGTTTCAGAAATTGCCAAAATAGGAAAGTTGGACAAGCTCCCACAAGTCAAACGTGCAGGAGCTCAGTAACGACTGTAGTAAGGTACCCCCGCGGTGCCCGCCTGCAAGCCCCCACAACTATGAGTGAGAAAATTAGCAGTAACTCCGGAATTCTTGTCGCTGCTTTCCATGGGATCAAGGAGAGTTTCTCAGTTCTCTATTCTATACATTTAGGTAAACTAGCTGATAGTGTCTTAAGTATGTGCCTACTTAGATAACAGCATTCTTTTACTTCGATATACTGACGATAGTCCGACTGTGTTTGAGCAAACAACCCCTGCTCCCCTCCTCTCCCTCTCCTTTGCAGCATGCCGGCGACGATGCGCGCAAAGCCAGTCAAACATAGTATTAGAGGGGCAGTGGGTCCAAGACGCAGAGTGGATGTTGCTAAGACGGCGATCAAAGGGATGGCGATAGTTTGTTCGCTGTCTTGCCCTGCAAAGTCGCCAAAGCTCTCTTACTTCTCTTCATACTTCTTGAGACACTGGAAAAACCAGAGACCAAATGTGTCAAGTGCCTATGTATCACCGGCGTGAGCAATAATACTCGCCTAGCAGTGAGAGTAGTGACAACTGCCAAAAGTCCTATTATGTCTTGGCACCCATTGACTCCCTGACGGGTTCTGCTAGGTTGGGACATCCAGCATCGTAGCTTTGTGTCATAGCCAAGTAGCTCCTCGCCGCCCATACATAAAGACTGACCTTTCCCATTTACATATCACCTAGAATATCGAGCACTTATCTCGTGATATTTTGCTGGAGGTTTTAGTCGGCGTCTCTACACCAGTTTCACTATGGGTTAATAAACGAGATGCTAAGTCGTCTGTTGCATAAAGTAGGAATCTTCATTGGTCAGGGCGCCCCGGGGTGAGTCACTCCGTTGATGAAGAGGCTGGCTTGAGCTTCTTCAGTTCCCACTTGATGTGGCTCAGTGTCACCTGTAAACAGATTCTGTGTGGACATAACCAACGAATAAAGCAAACAACTGAGCTGTAGGTGGGTTAAACATGTGCGCATCGACGCCTACTTATACGTTTTATTTGCTCCATACTATCTGTCTGTTTGCTTTCTCTTGGTTCTTGACATGTCCTCACGCGCCGTGGCACGTACTCTCCAAGCAAGACCTCTAATCTCACGAGGGAAATTCGCTTCTTGACGGTAATAAGTCCTCGCTCACTGGAATCATGGCGACCTCTACTGGAAATCAAAATCCTTGGTATCTAAGATACACAACTCCCATTCTCTTCCCATCGCACGATGGCTTCGATCTCTCAATGCCACAGTCTTCATTCGACGCTCTCGTCCGAAACACCGCTCTTCCTAGAAGCATTCCCAAGGATGACGGTGATAGCAAGATAGGTGAAGAAACCTCCACCGGCGCCAGTGTCGCCATACCACAAGAAAACTTTGACGTCGTGTCCCTCCCGAGTACGATAGCTGACACTCGGACAACGTCCGCGGTACTCCTGGACATGTCCGTTGACGAGCCTACATCGGATCTAGGCGAATCGGAGAATGGCAAGAGCAGCCATCCATTCATCCAAGGTTTGCTATCGCACGACAAGCAGGTCGAACTAGAACTAGACAACAAGATGCGAACAGAAAACGATGATATCGCTTACCGCTCTACTAATTCGCCTCTGGTCGACCTATTCGCCGAACTCGAGGACGTGGTGTCGGGTCCACGTCTCTACGAGCTTCTCAACGCCGCCTGGAAAGAAGATCCTCTCGCCACGCTCAAGATCATCTTTAACGCACGTTCCATCCATCTAGGCAAGTCTTCTCAAATCACATTCTATCGTTGCGCCGGATGGCTCGCTCAACATCACCCCCTCACGCTGATCGCCAATCTGCGATGGCTGAGCCGCCCCCTTATTCAGAAAAAGGTAGAGAAGAAAGATGAGGCAGATTCGGATATGGTGATGGTAGATGAGGAGCCCGAGAAAGATGCCGACGACACAACTCAATTCGACGTCAAGCACGGCGTCTCACACGGCTACTGGAAAGACCTATTGAACATCCTAGTTCTTGGTGTCAAGGGCAATCTGAATGTCTTTGTGCAGCCTAGAGAGGTTCTCTTCGTTGAAAAGCAGAAGAAGAAAACAGGTAAGGAATCTTACGTGAGCGAGGAAGATGCCAAGGCTCTGCGTCATGGTGCGCGAGACACACGACACGACAATGCCATCTCAACTTTCAACTCCGACCCTATATATCGGGGTCTCTATCTGGCGGTAACACGTCTCTTCGCCGAGCAACTCAAGACGGATATCTCTCTTCTGAAGAATGGAGACCACCAGGCAAAGAAAAACATCTCGCTTTGCGCCAAATGGGCCCCCTCTCACGACAGATTCCACGACAAGCACACATTCATCGTCTCCAGCATCGCCGAAATGCTATACCCCGTGACAGAGGTCACGGGCGGTTCACAAGATATGGACCGGGAGTTGTATCTACGACATGCACGCGAGCGGTACCGCAAAGACGTGGCGAGACTACGCGCCCACCTCGACATCGTGGAGCGCAAGTTGACGGCGAAAACCTACAGTCAGATCAAGTACGACCGCGTGCCGTCCGTGGCCATGAACAACTACGCCAAGATATTCGCTACGAGGGACATGGAGCGCTTTGAGGAATACATCAACGGCGTGGCGGAGGGTAAGATGAGAATCAGCGGCGCCACGCTCTTGCCTTCGAAGATGGTCAACGCCGAACTTCAAGCTTTCGCCATTCAACAATATATGTCACCACCATCGAAGAACCGGGGTGGTGGCAATGCGAAAAATCCCGTCCTCGAAGCCAAGCTAGCCGAGCTAGAGAGCAAAGTCCGAGACGGGCAGTGGAAGAGTCTCGTACAGCGAATCAAGGACTCCGGTTCCCTCGAGTCGAGCATCGCGATCTGCGACGTGTCCGGATCCATGGGTGGCCCTATCTTCAACGACGGCACCTGTCCGATGGACACCGCGATCGGCCTGTCCCTGATCTTGGCCGAGGTGACCAAGCCGCCCTTCGGCGGCCACTTCATAACGTTCTCGGCGAAACCGAAAGTGCAGAGCATAGACTTGAATGCCACGTTCGCACAGAAGGTGCGCTCGCTGTCCCAGGCCAACTGGAGCATGAACACCGACTTCGCGGCCGTCTTCGAGAAACTCATCTTGCCTATGGCTGTCGAGAATAAGCTCACGCAGGACGAGATGGTCAAGCGCGTCTTCGTCTTCTCGGACATGCAGTTCGATAAGGCAGAGCAGAACGGCAAGAGCGACCTCGCCTCCTCCTTCGAGCGCATCAAGAAAAAGTACGCCGATTTCGGTTACGAGATGCCCGAGCTCATCTTCTGGAACCTGGCTGGTGGACGCGCGGGATATTATGGTAATACTGCTGCTACTGGTGGTGGCGATCCTACGGCGCCTAAACCCGTCACGGTCGATGAGACTGGTACCGCGCTCGTCAGTGGCTATTCGCAGGCTATGCTCAAGGTTTTCCTCGATAATGGATCGTTTGATAGTGCGGAAGAAGGTGAAGGTGAAGAAGTGGAAGTTACTGAGGAGGTTAAGGAAGATGAGGATGGTAATGTTGTTGTCGTGAATGTCAAGCAGCAACAGGCCAAGAGACAGAAGATGGACCCCTTGAGTACAGTCAAGAAGGCGATCAGCCACAAGGCGTATGATCCCCTCCAAGTGGTAGACTAGACTATCTGCTTACTTAAACGGGTTGGGTTGGGTTGGGTTGTATGGTAGGTACTTGACCTTGAAAGGTGAGTACATGGACTGGGCGGCTATCTGGTCGATGATGATGCCTCGGTGGGTGCGATTGTACAATTAGTTTTGACATGACGCTTATGATGGTCACAAAGGAGGTACTGGTAGGGGTGTTACGGCAAATCTGACGCAAGTAACGTAAAAAGGGCGTATAAAACATCCCGGTACTCTACTCACTCATGGTACAGGCAACACTTGATTGCTGAATATGAACACATTGATACCCAAGAGTTTTCTTTCGGAGTTTTCCTTGGTGTGAGGATTTTGTCATTTAAACTCTTCTTCGAGATCTCCTACTTGCATGTGTGTTTCAAGACTCATGATGAAAACCAAGCGCTTATAGAGCGTAACAACTCCCCTGTTCCGAAAGAATCCTCAAGTTCCTACCTCATCCAATTGTTTTATATACCCCAAACACCTTTGCTCCATCTCAATTCATGACGCCCTGCAACAACAAACCCAAGCCCCTCCTACCACCTAATAACCTTCTGCGGGAAAAACTCATCAATAAGCTCGAGATAATACGGCTTCAGTTCCTCGACATCGGGCAGTCCATCGCTCTTGCTATACAAGTCATACGGATTAAACGCCCTCACAGCCTCCAACATCGTCTCATCGTGTTCGTTCATGAACTCTCTGTACCCGCCCTCCTTATGCCAGGGGTAGAAGGAGTGATATCTGATCATCGCCAGCGCCTCGTCCGGCAACAAGCTCTGGTCTTTCACGACGTGGTAGAGATACTCGTCGTGGCCCCACGACAACATCACGTTATCGAGTCCGCAACCGGGGGAGTAGATGCCGTATTTACTGCTGTACACAGGATCCTTGGTATCCGGGTTGAGCGAAAAGGAACCGGGGTATATTATCGACTTTTCATCGAATGCGCAGCCCACCGGAAACGTATCCCCCACGACATCCCACTGGCCCTCTGATCCGTAGAAGTACAGCAGCTTCCCCAGATCATGGATTAAACCTGTCAGCTGCATCCAGCGCGGTTTGCCGTCGCGACGGATCGCCTCTGCGGATTGTAAGAGGTGCTGGATCTGTGAGAGTTCCGTGTCGGGATCCGATTCGTCGATCAGCGTGTTCAGCTTCTCGATCGCCTCCCAGATGGTCATCTCATCCCGCTTCTGGAATCTGAAGGCGTGCCGCGCTTTCAGGTTGTACGCGACGGTTTGCTTGGTGTGTTGTTCCAGGTAGAAGTTCTTTACCCGGTCGCAGGCTTCCGTATATTGTCTGAATTTGCTCTTGTCTTTCTCTGTGTCGAATCTGGAAGCCGAGTCCCATCCTTCTTGTTGTTGCTGCTTCAACTGGTCTTTCAAGACGTTGACTTTGTCGATGTTGTCCGACGTCTCCTCGAGCTGAAGACTATCGCGACTCATGTTGTCGTCGATGAGTACTCCCGGAGCCATTGTGAATTATGTTAACTGACGAAATATGAAATATGACTGTATATATGCAAGTTATATCAGGGAAAAAAGCAACATAAGCCAAAGAACCTGAGGATTGAGAGATGAAGGTGATTACAAGCTCCTGACACGGAAGACATCTTGAAATTTATGTCTTGCTCGATACACATACTTTTGACATAAACTTCGAGTATGAGTGGTACAGGAGGCAAATCTGTGTAGACGGTAACAGGGCAGTGGAGCTTCAAATAAGGCAAAAACCGCCGACTTATGCCACACGGTGCCACAAACGGTTCCTGAGCGTGAACTATAAAAAGCCCGTCCCCACGCATGTGGACCAACTAGCCGAGCTCGCGTGAGGAAAAAGGTAAAAATTCCCGATGGGAAATTGACCTGTAAAGCTTGGCATTTTCGTCATCGGCGCCGATGCCGACCTTATTCAGTAGACTATAAAGCGACGCACAGGATTAATTTGCATGCTGTGCCAACATATTTGGTGATCGCATTGGACATGGTGGCCGGAAGATCTTGTTTTTAGTTTCAACCCACTACCGTCCATGGATTATTCGAATGCTGGTCCTTGACTATTTTGATTTCTGTCTGTGCAACAGGAGGTCTAGACTTGACCGAATTCGATCTCGTGACTGGTACAGCATAGTTTTTAGACGGCACGGCAGGATGGCTTTCCCCCCGGTATGCGGAAGGAGGGTAAATTCTTCCTTGACCGACAATCTCATTACATCCTCACAAGGATTCAAGAGGAACGAATAACATTTTTCAACCACCGACATCTTGCGTCCATCCCCATGCTTTCATTAGCTGCTCCTGTATGGTTGCCGTGGGTCTGGCATAAGCGGTCTCGGTCTTCTTAAGAAACTCGGCTAGTGCTTCCTGGTCACTTCTCTCGCTGAATTGATCTCCGACTAATGGTATAGGGATTAGTCTCAAGCCATGATGTTTTTATTTTCTCATCATATGAAGGGGCAGGTAGGTAGTTTGCTCACACATGGCGATGCCGATACAAGCAGTGAACATGGCCGGCGGCGTCCATTGGTTGCTTATACCAAGCCCGCACAGATCCCTCATGAGCGCCTCGATACGGTCCTTTTGTTTCGTCAGCAACTAGGAACTAGGTTAATATTACGATGTCCCCGGGATCATTTACCGTCATTCGCTGCATCGCTGCCCGGCGATTCGTACCTACGCGTGGAATCGAAGGATTGAACTGCATCAGAAACAGCTGCGCCAGTATATGATGTTGTATTCCTATGGCTGCTCCTGATTAGTCCAACTTATGAACAGTATCGTCGTTGCTCGCGAGGAATAACCCACTGTGACAGCTGGACCCATGCCAGATTTCCGGGAAAGCCATAATCCCCGTCCTCTCACGATAGAAGAAAGGGTTGAAAGAAGCCGGTCTCGCCGACGTCCACCTTTCAGCGGCGTCATTGAGCGAGGTCCATCGCTGGGTCGTCAATGGTGTGTCCCCAAAGCAGGAGTTGAGGACGTCAGCAAGGAGGATGATGGCGCGGTTTGACCATGTATAGTCATCTGCCGGTGCCAGCGACCGGTCCACGAGAGAGTTGTTCAGATTCAACTTCACAGGCTGTTGAGTCAGGATAGCAATATAAATCTCCTGTCGAAGTCCTACCCAGAATGATGCTGCCCTCAAGCTTCCTGGCACCATGTATCGATCTCCTATGTTGGCGAAAGTCTGTATGCCTAGCAGATGGCTATAGTTATCCTGGCCCGTCAGAGAACCGTCCATCTCCTCGAGCATGCGGAGAATGATAGTCGCCGCAAAGAGATTCTCATCTCGAATAGCAGACGAATGGTTCATCGTTGGAATGAGATATTTGAGACACTCATCGTGATATCTGTTCGACGCTAAGGGGTCGAAGTCAGTTGTATGACTGAGATGCCTTGCTGCGATGGCGAAGATGGCATTTAGTAACGTATGACAGGTACTGGCCCTCTCCGGCACAACCAGTTCAAAATGTTTGAGCGCATCACAACAGTCCAGCTATAAAGGTTAGCAAGTGCACTTCTCCCAGTCATTTGCGTTATTGTTCCCTTACACAGACAGCCAGTTTCTGGATATAGTGGCGGAATAGAATAGCTTCTGTTCGGTCTTTCAGCGGCAATGCAGCTCTCCCATCAAAAGGCGATGATACACCACTAAGAGTGGGTGTATGTGAGTCTGACCTCCGCTCTATAGACCGTGTGGTTGGGAGGTCTTCTGGGTTTAGGCTAGCATAGCTTTCGAGCGGGGGAAGTGGGTGGTAGGTGAGAGCTATATTGTTAGGTTTCGAACATTTGATTCTCCTATCTGGTGAAGGTTGCAACTGAGTAGTTCTCCGGATATTGCCCTCTTTTCTATCGAGCGGCCTATTTTCGATGCCCAGTTGAGAGGTGTCATCGTCGAATACAGTGCCAGTCGTCTCATCCACATATACCACTTCGTTTATTTTAGTAGCTCCTCACAGCAGCCGCGAGACCAGGATACTCACATTCCTTTGGCGATGGAATCCATTTCTGATTCTTGTGAAACCTCCCTAGAGCAGATGGTTAACAAATTCGCGACACGAGCTAGGGACTGATTAGATTCACTTATGCTTGACTTGAACTTGAACGCGAGTCTACATTCGCGACCTGCGCGAACACAGCGACCACATCGTGGAGTCTCACGGTCACCTAAGTGTCTCTTCGGTTAACACACTACAAATGGACCTCCCAAAACTGTATTTGATATAGCATACATTTGACATGAAGTTCACGGCACGTTACGCTGTCATGGGATATGTGTATGATTAGTGAGTGACTTAGCGTGAGAACCTAAACGTGATCTGTCCAATGCGTAGAAGCAATAAAACTTTACATGTTTCTGCAGCAACATGATCTGCATCTGCTTGCCTATCGACGATAGATGCTTAGGTGGGTGGAAATTGATGGACTCAACAGAGATGCCCTAGAATTTGATAGCAACGAAAAGAAAATAGAGCGATTTATTCCTCCTCGCGACCGATATTACGGGCTGATTTAGACTAGAAAGGCATACCAAGGTGTAGCTAGTAGTTCGATCTGATCGGATGAGGGCATTCGCAACGTTGTCGTTTCCGATCGATCGAATCGCCGTTAAACCTATATTTTGTGGGCTTTGGACCCTGACGCAACTTGAAATAGGCCTTGGCGGAATACTCATATTCAAGTGGGCTATTAAGTAAGTAAGTAGGTAATGACGGGAATAGCAGACGGTTTTCTCGATTAGCTGCCGATGTAACCCCAAATTCCAGCTGTTCTGAAGGCCATGCAACCGGACAACCGGGCATGGGCAAAATCAGCGAGGACAGGATAATAAGGACATGCTATTCTCCTTAGCTCTCTGTGTGGCAGACGTGGAGGAAATCGGGGTAGTGTCTGACCACCCCCAACTGTGAGGAGAACGATAGATTCCCAGCCATCTTCGGTATAGTTAGCATGCTGGGCACGGCGTTAGTACTATGTAAGTCGGTAGCTAGGAACCTCCCAAGGCAGTGGATGCAAGTGCAGCGAAGGACTTTCGGTCACCGATATTTTAACGTCATGTGGTCCGTCAAAAGCTAGTAGTCTATATAGTACGCTGTGTGCGTATGCTGTAGTAGGGTGGTATATGCAGTCCTAAGTAAGGTGAGTTTGCTGTGCCGTGACTGGCTACCCCGTATGGCGCGGGCGTGCCTACACGCATTGTTCCCATTTGTGAGTAATTCGTGCTGTCATGTACATCCGTGTTCATAAAGTCTTTTAGAGTTTCTAGAAGTAGTAGTAGGCGATATGTACCTAGATAAGCTTGGTATTCGAGCCAATACCGGCACGTGTAGCTCTTGGAAAATAACATCTGCTCCAAGGAAGCTTATCTGGAGAAACTTTAATTACCCTTAGGTAATTGCTGCAGGTGTCCCAGATGAAGAATGCCTGCAACACACATGCTCGTACATCGTATGCAACTGCACTACGACACACTATCAATCCCCAAGCGTGATTTTAGCTTCGAGTTAGTTACTACTCTACGAGGTTAGTCTCCGCTCTCGAATCCTTTCGAATTTCTGGTTCTATCCTAGATCTTGGTATCGCTGGACAGAATGTGCGATGATCTTCTTCCCCGCAAAATTATACCCGGACATCACGATCGGGAAGGTAAAAGTTAAGCGGCGCTGCATTCTTGGCGAATCACCGACGAGAAAATCTTCTGATTTCTCGCCTCGGTGCGGCCCTTTATAATGTTAGTCTGTTCCCGTCGGTAGCTCGTTGGTAAACTAGCCCAACGGTCCACTGCCTATAAAACTCACCGTGGATTCGGTGAATTCTCGTGGTTCCTGGTTCGTGGTTTTTGTGGTTCGCGAGCCGTGCGGTAGAAGAAAAATCCATTTACCTTTACCACGCACGCCGTTGGGTGCGAACCAATAGGCCAACCAGTAGGCAACCCAGCAGCCCACAAATTTCACGATCATTACACAGTAGGCCCGTCTCCAGTCTGAGCACCAACGGGCGTTAGACACGATGGCGGTGGATACGGACCAGAAGAATTTCACTTCTGCCGCTGCCGACAAGAAGCAGCAGCAGACCCCCGTCGCAACCAATGAACCAATGGAAATCCACGAGCCAGACGATGCCAACAAGACCAGCATGAGCGACGTGATTCACAGTGCCCGCCTGGCCACGGAGAAGGAGCACAATATGAGCCTTCTCCAGGGTATCAAGCTCTACCCCAAGGCCATTGGTTGGAGCATCCTGATTTCCACCTGCATTGTCATGGAAGGTTATGATGTCGCCCTAATCAACAACTTTTATGGCTTTCCGCAGTTTAACAGGAAGTATGGCGAGCAATATGTGAACAGCCAAGGCGTAACCGATTATCAAGTGCCGGCAGCTTGGCAAGCCGGGCTTAGTAACGGTGCGACAGTGGTGAGTTTGCAATACCTACTCCGGTCTTGCATGCATCCCTCAAACTTCACATGCGCATGTGACGCTAATTGTGAACTTGGATCATGATAGGGTGAGATTATTGGTCTGTTGATCAACGGATATGTCTCTGAGCGGTTTGGATACCGATGGACTGTCATTACCTGTCTGGCGCTATTGGCGGCTTTCACAACCATCTTCTTCACGGCGCAAAACGTCGTCCATCTTCAGGTAGCTGAGATTTTGTGTGGTATTCCGTGGGGTGTGTTCCAGACCCTCACCATCACCTACGCTTCTGAGGTCTGCCCCGTGGCTCTTCGTGGCTATTTGACGACGTACATCAACGCCTGCTGGGGCTTTGGTCAGCTGATTGGTATCGGCGCCATCGTCGGTAATCGATGGCGAACGGACGAATGGGCTTATAGAATTGTGAGTATATGCCCATCTCACCTTGCGGTGTTGTGCTGACATGGTGCACAGCCTTATGCGCTTCAATGGATTTGGCCATTGCCCCTTATCGTCGGCATCATCCTTGCGCCGGAAAGCCCGTGGTGGCAGGTACGCCATGGAAGACTGGATGAAGCAAAGAAATCACTGCTTCGCTTGACGAGCTTAAATCGGGAAACCGATTTTAATGCCGACGAGACCGTTGCCATGATGGTGCATACCACCGCTTTGGAGAATAAGGTTAGTCTAATGGAGTGGTCGACTAAGAGAGATGTGTTGGTTAACTTGCTGGTAGATCACGAAAGGCGCGACCTTTTGGGATTGCTTCAAGGGAGTTGATCTGCGCCGCACTGAAATTGTATGCATGTGCTGGGCGATCCAGAATCTCAGCGGAAACTCCTTCTCCAACTACTCGACCTATTTCCTTCAGCAGGCAGGTTTGGCGGAGGATAAGGCATACTACTTTGCCCTGGGCCAGTACGCAATTAACAGTGTCGGAGTGGTTGGTGCCTGGGCGTTGATTACGCTTGGATTTGGGCGAAGGTAAGTCACCGCACCATCCTGATTGATCTCTGTTGTCTTGCACTAACATACGGCCACTTAGAACGCTATACCTGATCGGTCTTGCATTGCTGTTCATCATCCTCCTGGTGCTTGGTTTCCTCGGTCTCGCTCCAGACAGGAACGCCGCTTCGTTGGCCACCGGATCTATCATGCTGGTTTGGGCCTTGATCTATCAGTTGACCGTCGGCACTGTCTGCTACTCTTTGGTGGCAGAGATCTCGACTAGACGGCTGCAGATCAAGACCGTTGTGCTCGGCCGAGTTCTATAGTAAGTTCCAACCCTCGCTGTATGAGCTTTGAATTGAGTCGTCTAACTGGGGGTAGCAACATTGTGGGCATCATCTGCGGTGTGCTTACGCCGTACATGATTAATCCCAGCGCTTGGGACTGGGGCAACTACGCCGGATTCTTCTGGGTAAGTGCTGACAGTATGTTTGCAATTTTCACCGGCATTCGCTAACCAAGGGGCTGGCTAGGCTGGATCGTGCTTCCTCTGCTTTATCTACACATATTTCCGAGTCCCGGAACCTGCTGGACGTACTTTTGCCGAGCTGGATCTGCTCTTTGAGAAAGGCGTCAGCGCTCGGAAGTTTGCCTCCACAAGTGTCGATGTCTTTGCCGAGGAGGTTGAGGGCGACATGATAAATCGGTATCGGGATCAGATCGCTATCACTCATGTAGAGCATGGGAAGCATGCGTGAGATCCTAGAGAAACGCTCTGATTTGAAGAAAGGTTAGCGAGAAACTTGCCATTTGAGCTTTGAATAATAGCTTAATAGCTGCGCGATTTGGATCTCTGCCATGAACTACTGACCTAGGTATATAGTTACAAAGTATATATGCTAGCTTTGGAATTGAAAGAGATCTAATGAATGTTCCGTATCGTCTTTCCGGCAACGGTGCCCTTGAAATAAGGTTGGAAGCAAGGGGGGTCCGCAACCAAGATTAAGCCAGGTATGGGTTTTTTCATGCATATCGATCCTGACGCTCCTATATGACGATATACAGAGTCGGCCAGTGTCTTGTTTGGCATGAAGGTGTATATGCAGTCAGCCGAGTATGTATGGATCATGCGTACCAATCAATACCTTTGTATGGTGAGATGCGGCCGCTGTGTTTTTGGTGGGCGATGTAGACGGATTATGTGCTTCGTGATCTTGCTATAGGATTGGGCCCAATACGTCGGCGCCAATTCTAAGTACCACTTTATGCGTCATGGGAATTTCCCACAAGCCTGCAATAAGCCGAGCCATAATAAATAATACTTCAAAGCTATATCCCATGCAGATATTATGCCTCTGTAATAGATATGATAGTATCAGTTGCCGCAAACGACGGCCGTAATGTCGGCTAAGGTTCGACTCCGAGCAAGCGCTCGATTTATAAATTACAACCAGAGATAACTCCGATCGCTCATAAGAAGGCGACTCCAATTAAGGATAGATAGATGGGCCATTACTTAAAATGCATACGGCAGGATTCCGCTGTCCGGATGTGACTTTGGATCCGATAATCTCTAAACCTGCGACAACACCCGAGCTTATTACCCGCGCGGTGCGGGGTCCGAAGTGGTGAACCGTTAGTGCCGAAACCTGACGTCCATCCTGTATGTATGAATGTAATTAAGATATACCTGTTTGGACTGACATTATATGTTCTTAATAATTGGATTGTTTGTTTATTTTGACGTCAGATTTCTTAACTATATAAGGCTGTAGTCGAGTCATCCGTGACAGTAAGTACGTAACTCTTGCTTACCTCAACTCACCCCACTTGTTATTACAAATACAGGATCCTGACATGAAACTCTATCAAGTAACAACAAGCTCTACAAAAGACCATAATGGATAGCGCAACGCCTCAAGCTGGCCAAGCGGCTGTTTTAGATCTAGAAAAGGTAGGCCTGATATATGTTATCGAAACTCATATCTCGATTGAACTTTAAGAATCTTGCAGGGCGGTGTTTATTTATATATCGTATAATTAACATTTATCTATAATTGGAAAAGGACGACTAACATGAGCTCCCAAAGTGGCCGACGGCGCAGAAGCTAGTGAAACGATGCAGTGAGTTCTTCGCTGAGGTCGAGGATCTGTAAGTCTTCACCTCCAACCGCTGAATTTTCAGATCCTTAAAATGCATAACGGAATTAAAGCAATCTTACAGAAGCTCACGTACTAACATAATTCATCTCACGTAAAGCACACCAGGCAAAGACCTCGAAGAGAGACTGAACGCAGAATACGGGCCCGGCCACCCGCTTTACGAAGACCTCTGCAACTTCGTACGGCAAGGTCTCTCCGAAGGCTGGGTAGCTGAGACGGAGCTCGGGCACGGCCGGATGTACAGAAGAGGGAAGATCGCGCTACCTAGCCCCGAGACGCGGTACTTCAGCATCACGACCGTGTATATGGAGAGCCAAGAGATGTTCTCGGGCCAGTACCACGCGCACCCTTACGGCGAGATCAACTGCGTCGTCCAGGTCGACGAGACGGCCGAGCTGGAGGGGATGAATGGGTGGAAGGGCGCCGGTTGGACTTCCCCTGGCCCCGGAACCCATCATTATCCGAGGGTGAGGGGCGGTGCGCTTGTTGCGTTGTTTTTCTTGCCTGCGGGACGCATCTCATATAGGGCTACGCCGGATATGAAGCAGCCTATTTCTGTATAATAGACGTGGCTTGGGATAGGTTGCTGAGGTAGAGTAGTTAAAGTAGAGCTATTGGGTTAAGGTTAGGATACGTCGAGAACGGGGCGGATGTTCACGGTCAGAAGTGATTATGATCTCTGAAGGGGTGATGGTACATTGGATTTAGTACATGGCTGTAGATATACACATACTATGCGTCTGTAAGCTTCGAGCGCTCTATGATACACTTACGGATACCGGGTATCCTTTGGAAACCCTTATCTTCTATCCAATTACACAGATACACCGAACCGGAAACGGTTCGGTACCGGGCTTGCCTCGTAATCATATTTCGGCCTGTAAACGATTGTCCCTTCGTGATGTTTGTAGGCTGGCTAGGAGAACCGGGTGTTCTCGTTGGGTCGGTCTCTTTGCACTCCCACTTCGCACGACTCATAACTCTGATCAACAGCCTCCAGGAGGGCGTAAATGGACATCGCTAACGGCAAATTTATCGAGATTAAGGCGTTATAAACCGGTCGGGCGGCTTAGATATCCCCGTTCGCCGCACTTCGAATATAGCTCGGGTCGATCGCCTAAGGTCGCTACCGGTTCGGTAGTGCTTTATCAGGTATTTGGTCTGACGGTATCTGCGAGACTGTCTGGCCCTTTTTATATTCTGCCTCTAGAGCCTTCTGCATATCGAAGTCAAGCTGTCGTTCCCGTTTTATCCGCTGTTGCTCCATGTCACGGACAACGCCCTGGTGCATAGCCTTGAGGCTAATATGTTAGCAACAAATTCTTGAGCGCTAGGTAACAGAAGAGGGAGGAAAGAGCTCTATACGTGGACAAAGCATTGGCACATACTTCCTTCTCGAACTTCTGCTGGAAGTGGACGAAGACAACCGTCGATGCTGCGAACAGCGACGTGCCCAGCAGACTGAGCTTCGAAGCGCGCGACATGGTGGTGAGTCGGACGCAATAAGTCGATATAGAAAAGCAGGATCGTCAGAAACAGGGCTATTTGTATGGAGCTCTTCTATGCGACGATCTTCCACTTCGTCGACGGTATATAACAGTGTCGCAAGTTTGCGACCAGTGTCTTCGAAAGAAAAGTTCGGTCTCCAATCTCACCGAACGTCCCTGAATTCGGCGCCATCAAATGACGTTAGGGGAAGTTCTCAGGCCGCTATTAGCCGCTGCGCAGTAGTGGCTGTGTCCACTGTAACTTGAGCCACAGCGGGCCGATGTCACTCGAGGTTCCCTGTAGGGCGGTACGGTAACGGGCCAATAGCAGCTCCTTATCCCTGTGCCATGCAGTCAGAAGCAAGCTTCCAAGCTCCTGGTACCGTGACTGCCTGTCGCCTCTGATATCACTTCGGTGCTGTACTGTATATTCAGAGCTTCATCCATAATACTTTAACCTTCCGCAACCTCCATCGCCCCCCACTATCTTCATCATCAAGGCCTACGGTCACATACGGCTGATTCGGGATAATATAGCGTTTCAACACGGGACATCTCTCTCTCGTAACTCCCATTTAATAAGACGTCATCATGGTATGTCTTTCAAATAGGAAACCCACCAAAGTGCTTTGACTGTAACATATAGCTGACAACATATCCAACTATAGTCGGCCCAGAACTCAACAGGCATCCAGACTCTGCTCGATGTACGAACCTACTCCTAGATATATGCTGCCACTAGACTCCTAGAGCTTATAGAGCTAATGGTCTCTTATAACAGGCAGAGAGAGAAGCCTCCAAGATAGTCCAGCAAGGTACGAGAGCACGGGCAACCCCTTGCCCTATGATAAACTTCAGACTACAGTTACTAACTAACTCTCGCTAGCCCGTGAACGTATGTCGAACAATCCGTCGAAGCTTCTTCCCACCCCATCGATCATGCTCTCAACTAGACACCCCACCTTTTAAATCTACCTGCCCGCTGACCTGCCTACCCATCTATGGAATACGACTAACGTAGCTCTTTGATCCCGCGAACAGTCCGGACGAAGCGTGTACGCGAAGCGCGAGATGAAGCTAAGAAGGAAATAGAGGCCTATAGACAGGCAAAGGAAGAAGAGTTCAAGAAGTTTGAAGCCGAGGTGAGAAGCGGCCCCTTCTCTGTAGCCTCCCTCCCTCTCCCCTTTCCCCATTCTACAAGACACAACCACCAATTATCCGGCTATCAACACCCAAAATGCTCCGAAGCCAGCAGGAATTCAAATGAAAGGAGGACAGCCAGGGAACAGAAACAGAGCAACGAATGAATATGTCAACTCGATGCTGACATTCGATTTCAACAGCACACAAAAGGCAACAAAGCAGCTGAAGATGAGGCCAACAGGGAGGCCGACGAGAAGATCAAGGAAATCAAAAACGCTGGAAAGGAGCACCAGGCCAAGATCATCGACGAGCTACTGGGAGCCGTGTTGGATGTTAAGCCCGCCCCGCCCTCTGCTGCTTAAGTCAGACGCCGAGGTCAAATCTTTCTTGAAAGAGAGTACGATATTGTCTTGATAAATACACTATACTGCAGCCAACTACGAGGGGTGGGCAAGAAGGTCTTATTGTTCGAGCGATAAAGAAGTGAAAGTTCATAATACCCGCATAGGACATTCGTATGCTTTGGAGGGGCTGCTTGATAGCACGGTGAAAGATGGATGAAGACGTCGCGGCGTATCGCACATGAATGGATAGCATGATTACTAGACGCACTAGAATAAGTAGCTGCTGTTGAAGAAACAAGTTGGACTTGTTGACATGTATTATTCATTCAGTCTTCCTATCAAACTCTTAATTATCATAGGAACTCCATCAATGTCTGAAGCATAGACTGCGTATCCTTCCCTTCCTCACTATTATCCACGCCCACAATCTCCTCCACTAAAGTCTTCTTAATCACGTCCAGCTTCTCGTCGTAAGCAGCGAACATGTGCTTGATGGTCTTCTTCGCGCCGTCGTCTTCGGCTATGAGCCATGCGAGGACTATATCCACGATCCTCAACGTATGCTCGCCCGCTTCCGTCCTGCGCGAGGCCCACTCACTCGTGTTCCGCTGCCCGGCCGGCAACCGCAGCTGCTCGTCCCGCAGAGACGCATCTACGGCCTCGATGCGCTGGATGCACTCCCGTCGTATCTTGACGAGCTTCTCCGTCTTCTCGTAGTCCTTCTCAACGAACTTGGCCAGCAGGCGCACGCGCTCGTCCGATCCGCTCGGTATCCGACGGAGCATGGACCCGAAGATCCCCACGAGATGTTCCGCAATGCGATTGTCGAGCTTCTTCTTCATGAAGAGCGTGAACACGTTCTTCAGACCGCCCGCCTCGACGATCTTCAAGCACACTTGTCCGCCCGCTCTGCCACCTACCGCATGGTCTAGTAGTCTTAGCGAGGCGCCCTTGCTCAGCTTGCCTTCTTTCAGCATGATCAGGCACAGTTCCACGCCCTCGGCTTCGACTAATTTGCCTTTGCCTTCTTCCTCGTCGACTATACAGGTCAGCGCGTCGAAGAGGTTCTGCACGTACTCTTCCTCGTCGCCGCCTTTTTCCGGATCCCGTTTCCGGTACGGAGCTACGAGCTGCAGCATTATATCCACGGCGTCTAGATCGACAAGCCGTCGTCTGTTCAGTGCCGATTCCTGTACGAGGATGGCTAGGATTTCAGCGGCATATTGCTTATTCTGGCTCACCCCTTCTTTTTCTTTAGCTTGTATCCGTCGCAAAAGCCACTTCAACAAGCCTTGTTCCTTAGCAACTTGTTCTGCCGTCGTCGTGCGTCCGCAGAGGTTTTCTGCGATGCTGAGGGCGCGGTACACGCCCCCTCGATCCGCCTCCTGCGTCTCGTCCAGGCGTTCCAGGTTTGACACGAGAAGCGAGAGCAAGTCGGCCTCGAACAGCGCGTCGACTAATGCATCCCACTGCTCATCCTCGGCCTCGACGTCCTCGTCCGTCAACTCGTCAATGATCTCGATTGCGTCAATGGCTATGTCCGTGTTCTCGTGAGCCAACAGCCCCACCAGACTGCTCACGCACCCTATTTGCGCGAACTCGGGGTACAGCTCCGGGTGCTCTGACAATATGGACAGGGCCTTGATCTCGGCGTCGAGCTCCGCCTCGCTGGAGATGAATTTCGCCGGGTCGTCCTCGAACTTCGCGCGCTGCTCGGCGTTGCGCGAGATCTTCTTCTCGAAACTTAATGCGGTGCGCCGAAGCCAGGCTATGTCCATCTTTTCCGGCGCCAGATCCGGCGCTATTGTTGTGTCGTCCAGGTAGTCTAGTACCCGCGCTTCCTGCGCCGTTACGCCGCCGCCGAAGAACCGCCCGCCTTCCTCGTCGTCTTCCTCTGGTGGCATCGCGGGACCGTAGTCGCCTTCTTCGTCGCCTTCGGATGGTGGAGAGGGCCCGGCTTCCACATTGTCGTTGTCATTATCTGTGGGTTTTTCGTCTTCGACGCGTGCGTGGTGGCTGCTGCTGCTGCCGTTGTGACGGGCGAATTTGTGTACTTGGTCTTTTGTAGAGAAATCAGGTCAGTCAGATTAATTGACGCTTCATGGAGCGATGCTTACTAGGGTCTCGAAGCGGTTCTAGTTTGCGTTTGTTGCCCACTCCGGACGCCTGTCTGTGTCAGCTGATGATGTCAGGTAGGTTGTTTTCGAGAAGAGAAGCTCTTGTGGCATATGAGAAGGTTGCGACTCACTTTGAATAATTCGTCTATATTCATCTCGATCTCTGGCTAATTGGGAAGGGGTTATGAATTACTGTACGTGCTAGAGATTGAAGTAGAATCACTCTAAAGACGCCAATTGTCGAAATAAGGTTACAAGCTTGGAGTTTGCGGCTTCATGCTTAAGCCCGACCTCCCAACTGATGATTGTCCTTGCAGCTACATCTGTAAATAAATATTTCGAAGAGCAACTGTCTTATGGCTGCGCGACGGAATTAGCACTGTATCCAACGCTATCTTACGTCACAGGTAATGGTACAGTAATGGTCGGGCACAGTGCTCGCGACGCCCAGCGCTATTGCCTATTTAGGTACTTGTGAATATCGGGGTTAGAAATGACTCCTAAGTGCAACACCAACATATGCCCTTACAGTGAATTGCTATGTCTTAGGAATTGTCTATTACGTAGACTATTTTATCTATGCTCAGGGTCCGTTGCGGCATAGAGTTCCCTAGGTTAGGATCATTTGTGGTCATAGCTTGACGTAACTCCCTACAGCGCAAGTTGGGCATCTACGGCGTCACATCATAATAAACGATCTAGTACTTCTGGACTAACACCTACCGGAGAACCATGCCTCCCACGCTGATCCTCATACGGCATGCCCAAGCCGAGCACAATCTTACAAGTGAGTAGTAGGGCGTTGGTACGAAAGAGCCGGCCATGAGTAGCATAATCTGACGATCCGTAGAGGACTACTCGCTTCATGATCCAAGTATCACTGAGCTTGGATGTGAGCAATGTGTCGACCTGAGGAAAGGCCTCATGGAAGACCCCTTGGTTCAACAAGCTGAGTTGATCATCACCTCACCGATGCGCCGTACCATTCAAACGGCGCTGGCATCGGTTGACTGGTTGATCAAGAAGGGCGTCAAGATCGAAGCAGACGCAGACTGGCAAGGTATGTCTCACCTCTCGTTTGTTAAGAAATGTGTTTGCGCTGTCCCCAAACGGGAGCTGACGTTGCGCCTAATAGAAAACTCAAACAAGCCCTGTGACATCGGCAACCCAATACCCAAAGTAGCCGAAGAGTTTCCAAGCATCGACTACTCAACCGTCGACCCCGTGTGGCCGGACAAGACATCGCCGACGGGGAGTCGGTATCACTACGCGAAGGCGGCGATTCTAGCGCGGGGTCAGTCGGCGCTAAAGAAGCTGTATGAGCGGCCGGAGAAAGTCATCGTCGTGGTGTCGCATTCGGGATTCCTCCGGGTCGGCGTCACGGGATGCTGGTTCTTCAACGCCGATTATCGCATCTTCGACTTCGCGGCTATGGAAAGTCCCGGCGACGGCCCGTATCGGTTGGTGCAGCACGCTTCTACGGAAGAGAGGGGCGGCGGACTTGGCCGAAGCTTGACTGTGCAAGTTGCGCTGGGCGATAACTTGCCCGACGAGGTACCAGAAGATGAGTGATTTGAAGTAAGAGATTTGAATGGGAATAGACTTGGTTTTCTAGAAGGCACAGACATAGACATGCATCGGCATCATTTGTTCTGAGATATGCCTGCCAGGAACTGGATTGTTTCGTTTGTGAACCTCACTTCGAGCTTTTGTTAAGTATGTCGATCAATACAACTGCGTAATAAGCATTTGGCGTAAATACTATGTATATCAACAGATGTCCGAGTGGTCGATCAAACACAACCCAGCCGGCATTTAAAGCTCAAGGTGGTTCAGATGACGACAGCCAATTAATCACAAGTTCAGGGAGTTTCACGCTGCAACACGATTGAGGCTATGCAAAGTTCCCTATACGGCAGCCACCAGTGTTCTTTCTGCCTGTGCTATGTAGACGAAGGGATCGTTGGCAAAACATTACCCTAGGTACCGGTACACGTCTAGGTTAGTGTATCGACCTTCCGCTTTTGATGGGGCAGCTAATTCATCTTCAAGCGGATTTTTAGCACAGCCTCATAACTTCTCAATACGAAGCATTCTCACCACCGTTCCATTCTGCGCGTGTTCCACATCCAATGAGAATGACGGCAAATGTTACTAATACTGCAGTTCATCAAACGTTCTTATTGAAGCACTTACTCTGTAAGAACTCGCGATATTCAAAACGAGTGTTGTACAGGCAAATGCCATCATACTCGAACCTGATTCCCTGACGGCAGCCGCTCCAGGCTTTTGATAGTATCATTACGAGACTCTAATGTCACTAGATATTTGAAATCCTAGGTTAGATTGTTGTCAGGACTCAGAGCACTGTAACGTGGGGAATTCCACACGCCTGTACATCTGTAGGGACTCAACTTCTAATAAGAGGTAACAGAAAGGACACTAAGCCTTAAAACAGATCCCTGGGCGCCCAAGAGCTGACAAAGAAAGCATCCTAAACTCTAACAGGCTAGACTGTCGTGAATAACCAAACTAAGCTCACCAAGTAAGGAAGTGTATGTACCTGTACTTTGACTTTCTGATGGAACGGATCCCTGCTCGCCTCTTCACCTGACAGAACCCAAAGATGGTTACCTATTCCACTGAAAGAGCGTCTTCAGTCCAATCCGAGCTGCCGGCCAATCCGCCTTTAGCTGTTCGTATTATTTGTACCCTGTCGGCCCCCAGTTATTGCTTACCTACCAACTTGCCCCCAAATCGCAAAATGAGTGAAACTCATAAGCCCTGAACAAGTAATTCCTGGACGTTTTCAACGTCATTTCTTAAACAATCTAGAGGAAGAAAAGGCGTTTGAGCATTTCACTGTCGCGCGCGCCCACACATCTCTCGATATCGCGTGCGGCGACTTTCGCCCTTTCATTCTAGATGGTAATTTTTGGATGAATTTCGGTATCTTATAAATCCGTGAAGATGATTTCGTCGCTCGTTTATTTGTTGTCGCTATCTCCGCTAGCCGTCCAGGCTGCGTTGCAGGTAGACCTGACCTCAACAGGTGAGCGCCAAACCCCGTAGAAGATGGATGTGATGGCGATATTGAAGGCGAATAACTTGGAACTCCCTCTAATAATCAGTTGCTTTCTCATGTAGACTCCATCAAGCAAGCCGCCAAGCAGGTGGCCGAGGACATGTTGACATTCTATCATGGAGAAGAACCAGGCCAGACCTTAGGTGTTCTCCCCGGTCCACCGCCAGCCGGCGAGTACTACTGGTTTGTTTCCCTCATTCCCAGAGTTCTGGAAATCAATTCGTTTCCAATATTAACCAACAGGACTCAGGTGGGAAGCTGGAGCCATGTGGGGTACCCTGTTAGACTATTGGCACTGGACGGGTGACGACACCTACAACAACATGACCTACCGCGCCCTGCTACATCAGGCCGGTCCCGACGAGGACTTCAAGGATCGAAACTGGACGGCGTCGCTTGGAAACGACGATCAAGCATTCTGGGGCATGTCGGCTCTGGTCGCGGCCGAGTCCAAGTTCCAGGATCCCCCCAAAGGTCAGGCTCAATGGCTTGCCCTGGCTCAAGCCGTATGGCACGAGCAAACGGCCGATGACTTGCGCGACGGAGGTTGTGGTTTCGGATTGCGGTGGCAGGCCGTAAAGAACAACAGAGGGTTCGACTATAAGAACAGTACGTGCCAGGTCATGTGACGTTGCTAGAGATGGACAACCCATCATATACTGACCAAATAATCCTTTTAGCTATTGCCAACGGTTGTTTCTTCAACATCGGAGCCCGTCTCGCCCGATATACTCAGAATGACACATATCTGGACTGGAGCGAGCGGACTTGGGACTGGCTTGTCAGTCTCAAATACGTCACGGATGACTATACCGTATATGACGGTGCCTACATAGAGGACAACTGCACGGCGATTACCAAGGCGCAGTTCTCTTACAATGCTGCAGTCCTCCTACAGGGAGCCGCATTCATGTACAATTATGTAAGTCCTGCCACTGCACTTTATCGAGCCAAAACTGTTCCTATGCGTCGTCCCCCAAGCAAAAGGGGAAGGGCAAACAGAAAACTTGGCCACCACCATCACCATCATCCGTAATCTCCTTCGGATTTGTTAGAACTAACATCTGCCCCCAGACATCTGACCAGAAATGGCTGGAGCGAGTGAGTGGCCTTGTGGAAGGCATGGAGCGCGATTTCTTCCCCAAGGGCGTTGCCTACGAACTCCCGTGCGAGGCAGGCTGGTGCGGTACCGATCAGCTCGCTTTCAAGGGCTTCGTCCACCGTTGGATGGCCTACACGATGGTACTGGTGCCCGACTTGCGGGACAAGATCCTGCCCATCCTGACGAGCTCGACCAAGGCCGCCGTCAGCCAGTGCACCGGCGGCGACAACGGCAGAATGTGTGGATTCCACTGGTCCTCCGGCAAGTTCGACGGAAAAGTAGGCGCCGGTCAGCAGATGAGCGTGCTCGGTGCTCTTATCTCGCTCCTGGCGGTCGATGCCCCCGAGCCCGTTACGAACAAGACCGGTGGTACCAGTCAGGGCAACCCTGATGCTGGCATCATCGGGTCGGTTGACCTAAAGCTGCCTGATATTACGACGGGTGACAAGGCAGGTGCTGGTATCCTGACGGTTGCTGCGATCGCGATAGCAGTCGGCTCTCTCTACTGGATGTTGACGTAAGGGGAGGAAAGTAAAAAACTGCGCGAGACATGGTGGTGAACGGCTATTTGAAGCGACATTTGCATGGCATATAAATATTGTAACTTAGAGTTGAACTTTGGTGTTTGGCTATGTTCAAGTTGATACTGTGGGTTTTCCTAGGCTTTTTTTACCTATTTGCGGCTTTTTTCTTGCTTGATGTATTTGGCATATTTTGAGCAGGTTCATACATGTATCATTTTGAAAGAAGCCCCCTTGTTTTCCTGTGAGTTACCACCTTCTGACATCTATTGTCCTTACGTTCACATGGTATATTATGAAAATGGTCTTGCTGGTGCTTTGGTTACCGTACTCTTGACGACACTCATGATCAACTCTAGGCACATCTAACCAAGAAGACAGGTGCTAGAGGGTCCATGAAATCAGGTATAATCTGGACATTGAGATTTGCCATTGTCCATTGCCCATCTCTACCTCGCTCACTACGCCTAATGTTTGTTCATTCACGAACACATCTTCACTACCATAGCCTGAAGGGTAAACAACGGCTCTATTTACAATTAGTACTAACGGAAAATATCTAATGATATCAAAAAAATACTACTCCATCTAGTCGTCCTAAAGATCTATCGTACATATAAATTGTACAGCATCCCGACCTTTTTCGGATCCGGCTTAACCATCACCAACAATCCCATAGCACCTCCCCTCTCCATTCTCACAGCATGGCAACACCAGCCGCCAAACCAGCCATGACGCCAAAAGCGCCCTTTAGCAGGGCCGTTGGAGCCGCAGCTGCCCCCGTGGATTGGCTAGGGGCGGATTCACTGGCACCACTACTATTAAGAGTAGACGGAGAAGCACTCGAGCTAGAGCTAGTAGATTGAGAGCTGCTGTCGGAATCGGAATCAGAGTCTGTGCTTGAGGCTGAGTCAGAGCCTGTGTTGGAATCGGTCACCGTTTGTGCCTCAGTGTCAGTGTCAGTCTCTGTCTCTGTGTCCGAGTCTGAAGCAGACGAAGACGGCAAGACAGCAGGCGAGGTAATAGTAGGCGTCGCATCATCCCCACCAGCAGTGGTAGTAGGCCCACCACTCCCAAGCCCAGGCAAATAACTAGGCGAATAAGTAGCCGTTCCCGAATACAGCGGACAGCCAGGTACGGTAGTTTTGGGCGGAGCCATCCCGCCGCCGCAGTCGAGGAAAGCGCATATCTCGCCCGAGTCCGGGACGTACCAGATCAGGCTCGCGCCGCCATTTACCACGGTCGAGGACGAGACGCAGCCTGCTAGGTCTGTTTTTGCTGCTGCTTGCTTGGTGAAGAGGAGGAGGAGGGTTGCGGTTGAGAGGGCTGCGCGGGTGAACATCTTGCTTTTTGGTTTTGCTTTGATTTCCTTGTTTGTTTATTGCAGGACTGTGAAGGCGGCAAAGTTGTGAGTTTGTGATGTTCACCGGCGTAGCTGATATAGGGAATTGGTAGACTGGTCGACAGGAAAGGTAACGAGGTAGTAATCTGGATAGACTGCAGGTGCAGAACGAACAAGCAAACAAACAAACAACTTTTGCGAACTCCTTGTTGCCAGAACGTTTTATGCGGTATACTTGATAAAGAATCAAAAGAGGATATAGGAGCAAAATTCACAAAGAAAACTTTTGTTCGTTTCACGATTACCTAGGATAGGTGGTCAGTGCCTCTTTTACGCCGTATACTACTTAGACTCATTTTATCTTATTAGTTCCCTACCCTTAGTCTTGTCATCTACCAGGCACAATAACGGACCCTAGAGTAGGTTATATCTTATTTTACGAACAAGATACGTTGTACAGTGGGTGTATGCTGCAAACGGCGTATTGATTTCGCGGCTAGGCCTAGGGAAGTATTGGGGCATAGCATAGGTAACCTTGGTGATTAGGTACTCTTGTATTGCTTCATAGCTTTAAGTCGGTCGGTAATAAGCTGTTGGGGGGGCACCGGAGGGCCTCGACTCTTGAGTCCAGGACGAGTATAGCACGCTCACCACATGGTCATAAGAATTATCACAGTCATACTAACCGACTTACATAACTACCAGAATATATGTATTTAATAATGTCGCGATGTACATAGCTGTTCGAAGATACCCTAAAGAATCTGTACATTGGTGGCAATTGTCGGTTTACTCAAATTCATTAATAATCTACACGTCCATAGACTTAACATTTTTATCTTTCGATAACCACCTATGTCGGCTCCAGATATTAATAATAACGAGGCCCCGGCGCCGTCTTATTATCCCGAGGGTTTGTGATCGCGCAAGCATGCTCAACGCGGCAGCTACCGACTCGGTTGGTCTACTACTGGATCAACCGGCTACGTCCTATGAACCGCCATCCATGGGACCTTTTGAGGTCGGCCAGCATATCCGGAGCGAAGACACCTACTGTGATCATACTAGGCTCGGGATCCATAAGGCGGATATAAGGTGCGGGATAAAAGAGCAGTAAAGCGGCCTATTCTCTAGGTTAGGTTAGACCCTAAGCTGATGACACTGTACATAGTTCTATTATTTCAATGTCGTGCAAGTATGAGGGCCGGAAGCAAAATATCAACGTAGGGCTTAAGAGCATCGATGTGTGGATTTATTCTCTCTTCTCCACCCTTCACACCAGCCGAGTCAATCAACAAAGGGATAAAAAGAAGCAATAAATGAATAGGGTCAAAAAGAATGAACGTACAACACCGGGGATTCGCTGGTCGTCACCGATCCAACTACTGATCCGGCAGTATGTAGCTTGGCTATGGGGGAGCGGACGGGACCCCGCATTCTCTACATCCTATGGTCGTACGTGGTAGATCCGGGTCGTGTTTCAGTTTATGTATCTATCTTTGTCATGTGTTCTGATTACCTGCCGTGAAGCCACAGGCGACGACGAGCTTATGTAACTATCAACATCACATATGTGACAACGCGCGGAGTCAGGATGCCCTACGTTGGTGACTTTGTAATTTGTCGCACGTTGTAGACGCTAAGATTAGCATCGACTACACCGTTTTTATGGGAGGGTAACATTTTGCATGTGCCCGCGGAGTGCCATGTTGTAGCAATGTTCTTTCGAAGCCATTCCTCGATGGTAGCGTGATCTTCAGTAGTATACTCGATGTTTTCCACATTAGCTGCTGACGCCCCTTGTAGTTCAACGCAAGCAGCCATCGACTCCGTCGCAAACGCGGGGTAGAACACAGCTAGCTCGCCCCTATAGAAGTTCATGTGATGAGTCCAATTTGGCTGTGCTCGCCGTGAGGGAATGAGTATGTGGCTAAAAAGCCACACTAGTAGACGAACCGCGGTCCATAAACGATACACAAACTTAGTATACGGCGCTCAACAGCAAGTCAAGCATATTCATATTGCAGACAGTGAAAAATTGCTACCAAAAAGTTCAAAAGACCGATTGATTCACGGTTTGTAGAGCACGCCAGGCGGTTCACGGTTTGGTAGACATTATGGAAAATGAGATGCTTTCTCATACACAGTACTCTGTTGAGTGTTGGAACTGGCTTGTTCATGAGACGCCATAGACTTAATCTATAAAAATGCCTAGGTACCTTAGGTCTATCTAACCTATGTATCTGCTCGTTTGTCGCACTTGGCTTCGTGGGGTTCTCAAGCGTCCGTAACCCAAGGTTTGATTGCCGCTTCCTACCGTAGTATCTTCGTAGCTGTTCGAGACACTGCTTTCCCCCTATGGGATTCCCCGCCTTTTGGCAAACAAAATAAATTTAATAGCTACTCAAATGGCGGGATGGAGTAACGAAGAGAAAGGAGAGAGGCAGCGACAGGGAATGGGTGTCCCGCCTGGTGTTGCATCTGCTATTGCATGCTCAGAAATAAATAATATATTCCTTTCCTGGCCATTGGAGCTACCTACACTTTCCTCGACTACTTCGAGCAGGAAGCATACCTGTATACTTATAAGCTTTTTTGTCAACACTACGTAGTTATATTTTATCTTCCATTGGTTTGCCGGCGCATACACATGGCTACCTTAGTTTATATATATACTGCGGATATGTACTAAGGTGACGACTTATGATAGATGGAAGTCGTGTGGCGTTCCCGCCTGCTTTGGAGATCAGCCCTATGTAGTCGGGGATATCTTACTGTAATCCCCTTATGCAAAGGCGGTGTGGACAAGGCATTGTATTGTTGTCGTATTGTGTAGGTATTTGGGTGGGTACTCGGGCACTCCTCCTGTCATGACCCCTGGCCCTGTTTGGCCGCCGTGTTATTGCTCGGTCGCATTTATGTACGTGTAGAGTATGTACATCTTCCTCTACTTTGCTTAGAGGTAGGCTATCAGGCAAAGGCAATACTTACGAGCACAACTGCAACCCCCATATCCGAGTCTCTGAGCATTTTCCAAACCGTTCTCACTTATTCCAGCAATTAGTGTAGTCATTCAACTGCGGCGTTGAACGTAGCCGGTCCACCTATCTGCCTAGTCTCCCTGTCTGGGTACTCGAAAAACTTGTTCAGACCGCTTGTAGCGCTGTGTAGTCGGTGTCATGTCTTCTAACCTAGAAGATAGCGAAACAGGCAGTTCCCACACAGGTAGCCGCGGATGAAGACAAACAAATCCATCGAGAGGCCGAAGTCAACGATTCCTCCCCCTCCCCGAGGGCAGGAAACTCACTACAATCATCTGGTTCATCGCAATGTTCGCCATTATCTCGTCTACATTCCCGTATGCTCTTGACAACACATTCTTGGCCAACATGAGGCCAAGCGTTATCGACACATTCGGCCAGATAGATCTTCTCGCATGGGTCTCGGTTGCATAGCCCCTGGGTGAGACAGGATCAAATCCCCGTTGGTAAGTCATTATTATCGTCATCAGACACTCATAGCAACTACAGGGGTAAATTAAACGTCACCTTAACAATAAGATCCTCTACCACATTACCCCTCCATCTTCGAAGTTAGTTCCGGTATCTATGGCTGTACCATAAGCATCGTCTCGAGCTTGACGACCCCGGCGGAGTGAAGTCACTGTCTTAACTAAATTGCTTGGGCCCTTGGGACGGTCTTCACTCCGATAGTTGGCAGCGCGTTCGCCGGGTCTACCACGACCTAGAGACGGGCGTTTTACATTAATATTTAATATAAATAAACTGAATAGAATGTTGCAACGGAGGGGAGAAAAAAGGAGAGAAGAAAAAACCTCACAATTGTGTGCTATGCTGACGAGCCGGGGACAAAAGGGCGGAACTCGGGGACACAGGGAGGTACGAAGAGCCCTTACATAGTACCTTACTACATGAACGCACAAAACCCCACCTCGCGTAACCGCCGACTTTGGTGGATGCCTATCATTGGCATGTGCCTGCGTATCGCATAAGCTATAGTAACGCTTAGTATCCGTTTCAACCCTGGAATTTATCCATTCACCTTCTGTTATTTACATTTGACTCAAACTCTTTTGCGACTTTGCTGGCATACACAGACTTGGAAACCCTCGACTTAATGTTTTCGAAACGCGTGCCAACATTGGGGGTACCTGGGATTTGCATCGGTACCCTGGCGCACAATCGTACTCTGATATCTGTACCCTAGGATTTCCATGGCGCCCTTGGCCATTTGACCGCTTCCTTGCTACAAGCCATAAGATTCTCGAATATCTCACAACTGCCATGGGCCGGTGCTATCTCCACGTGGGATCAGTTATAGTGCAGTCAAATAATATAAAGTCTAAGTCAATCTAAAGGCGTATCCTGGGATGCCCTGAGATAGGATCCGTCCAACCCATATCCAACTTTATCCGTGATCACAATAAAGTAGTAGACTCTCGACAGTAACATTGTCATGTCTATGTGATTGGTTCCCCCCCATTGGCCAACATTTCCCACCGAGAGTAAAGGCGAAGGGACGGTGGGGGCTAGCTGACACCGTCAGTCTTTCCTGTGTTGCAGATGTTGAGGTGCCACTGCCTACTCCCAATGGTTACGTATCATATGAGTTTTTCGTTTGGCACTCCTCCTCGTCAACAAAGTTGTATTATAAGGTAATCTACCTGTATGATTGTCTGCAGGCCTAACCACGTCTATATGTAGGTCCAGCAGAAAACCTGCCGTCTCTCGTGGAGATGGTACCGTAGTATATATGGATCGCAACCAAGGTGAGGTATCAGAGGCACAGGACTTGTAGTAAGAATGGAATACTACACCGGGCAAAGGCGGAAGTGATACGGATATTCTTAGGTATGGCACGAGGCGGGCGTATGTGTCTTTGTATCGATGATACCACTGGCCGTGATGCCGTAATCAACGTATTCGGGCTCAGCTAGGAACGAGTATTGAAGAAGTAGCGGCCATTGGGTCCTCCCAAAGCAAATTTAAAAGCCTCTACATTCGCAATTTCTACGATATTATAGCAATCTCCATGACGATGGGACTGCTCGCGGCCATGAACAGAACTCAGCTCGAAGAGGGACCGGCGTTAGCACCGCCTCCAGGCGTTCACTCGAATTTTGACCACCCACCTAATGGCAATTCTCTCGTCCATGGCGTTGCTATCATTTCTCTGTTTTTTACGATAGCTGCAGTCACCATACGCGCTTATTCGACGATCTGCCTAACACGGAGAGTCAAACCAGAAGATTGTCAGTTGTCAGTTATCACACCTTCATCTTCCTGCTTACTAACATGGCAACAGTGCTCATATTCGCAGGCTTTGTACTTTAACCACACCCGCTTCCCTTAGCGCTGGACTCTTTCTTACCATCTTCATCCTAGGGGGTCTACATCGGTTTTAACTACGGCATATACCGCATAATCCATGGTATCGGGTTCTACGTACACCTGTGGGATGTGCGAATGAAGGACTCCATCGACTTCGCATATGTTAGTCACAAACGCCTACCTCGACTAGAAACAAATGAATAATTGACTGGCAACAGGTCGCGTTCGTCGGGTCCCTTCTTTACGGGGTAGTCATCGCGTGCCTCAAAACAGCCATCTTACTCGAATGGATTCGTATTTTCGTACCCAGGCCCAAAAAGAATGGCCTATACTACGCCTGCTGGGCGATCATTGCACTCAACATAGTTTTTTACGTATCGTACATTATCATATACAACTTAGCGTGCTTCCCGTACCACTATATATGGGATAAAACCATCCAAGGTGGTCACTGTGCCGTCTCGGGCCCATTACTTGACCTACTCGCAGCTATCGTCAACCTTGTTGTTGACTTGGCCATCCTCATCTTACCTCAGCAAGCCATATGGAGATTGCATATGTCGACTAAGAAAAAAATAGGACTCTCCCTCACTTTTGCGATTGGCGTCTTGTCAGTGCTGAGCCTGCCCCTATTCCAAAGTTCTCGCAGTCGTCACAACTATGTCTAAGACGCTAACGGTCTCTTTGCATGCAGTGGTTGTGTTTCAGCAATTTTTAGAATAATCGTCACGTTTAAGTTCTCAACATCCGAGGACCTAAGTTACCGTTTATCACCTGTGGCACTCTGGGCGTACGGGGAGTTGACGAGTGCTTTCCTCATAGCATGTGTGCCAGCCGCTCCCAGGGTCTTCACCGGGGAGGGAGTTGTTGCCAGGATCACATCTCGTTTGGCCTCGTTGATCGGCTTGTCACGGCACAAGCCATCGTCTAGCAATCGCCCCAGTTCTTGGGTGAGAGACGATGGATCGAAACGTAAGAAGTACAAGGGTCTTTATGACAATGACACTCTACTACTCGACACTGTGGCCTCAACCAGAGGCAATCAACCGTCTTCCGACTCTCTGGAGCGGCCTCAAGATGCTCATCTCTCGGATACTCCTCGTATATTGCGCACGACAGAGATCCGACTAGAAGAGGTATCGGAAGATAACAATGGCGGTGCCAAAGTTGAGGATAATATGCACACTCGGCAGTACCCATGGGATATGGACCGTCAAGAGATATAATTTAGATTCGGTTTCCGTTGGCCGGAGCGCATCGTTTTGAACTGAGGGATGTTATCCAAGCCACGCGTGTCAGAATCTGCGCTGGAAGATTCTAACTTTTAAGTTAGGGAGACTAAAGGGCCCCTCGTTGAGGATTAATCAGGCCTTACTTTGAGACTGGCTAGGTATCTAGGCTAGGTAAGTAGAGGTGACCTGTTGTATGAATGCTTTAGATACCCGATTAAATTCTTTCCAGCCCCTCCTCTCCCTCTCCTTCCTATTGCTCTCTCCTCTATTCTCCCCCCCGGTAGCTCCTCTCTGCGGTAGATGCTTATAAGCAAAGACTTATACTACATGCGCAACCCCCTCGCCACGACTCGTCCCAGCTCAGTCCTTTTAAATTGTCGCCGTACGCAAGGTCCCTGGCACGGCTCGATTATAGGATAGGTTAGTAATTTTGTCGCATCTAGCCTAGAGCATGTATACTGCACTGCCCATAAGCACGACAAAAGCTACCGTAGCCGAGTGTCTCAAGCGCTGGAGCGTAGCAGCAGCCGAGTTCTCGTCGGGGCTTGCGGTAGTACTGTTACTGGCGGCGCTACTTCCTTGTGTTGCTCCCTCGGCTGTAGCTAATAATACCAGAAAGACAAGTCAGCTATTACCCATTTTTGTTCGGACCACCTATGTCAATACCAACGAGTTCGAATAGAAAAGGACTAAAAAGAGACAAGAAAATGAAAAAGGGAAGGCCTCACCCTTGGCAAGTGACTGACAAGTCCCCATAAGCGTAGAATTAGACATGAGTTCGTCGAGTTTTGTCTGCGCCTTGGCGGCCCCGGCTTTGAACTTTGCGATCTTGTCTTCGATATCACTACCCGTCTCATTGCCCTTTTCCTTGTGATGAGACTCGAAGTCGGCAAACTTGGCCCGCAGCGCGGTGTCGTTGCCAGCTAGGGCAATCGTCTTCTGCAATCCGCTAATCCCCTTGCATGTCAGCCTGTCCTCCTGCGCGGCGCAGAAGACGGCTTGCGTGGTGTTGCTTTGCAAGTCTGATAGCTTGGTTGCCAGGGTGCTGGCGTGGGCTTTGAAGGCTGCGATCTCGGTTGCGTTGCCTATGTAGATAGTGGTGAGTCGGAGTTAGATTAGACAGATTGATGAGTTTGTATGCTTTCGTCCCGTATAGCATAAATACATACCATCGAACTTGTCTTGCAACTTCGTGTCATTCCCAGCAGTAGCCGTGACCCTCTCCAACTCCTTTATCTGCACACAGGTCCGCACGGCATCATCGTGCGCGGTGACGACGGTGCACTCGCCCATGAGCGTGGCGTTGGCGGTCAGCTTGTCGAGCTCGGCCGTGATATTGGCCGCCTTGGCCTTGATGGCGTCGATCTTCGTCTGGTTGCCGTCCGTCTTCTCAGCCAGAAGCGTGTCGTTGCCCGCTAGATCGATGTACTTAGTCATGTGGGCGATCGATCTGCATTGTCTCTTCACCGAGGCCGTGCCGTTGTGGTGGCCCTCCGCTGACACGCTTATCACTACGGCGAGTGAGATGAGAATGTTGGTCAGCTGCATATTGGGAAACTTGGTTTTAAGTTTGAAGTATGCGTGTACTGAAATTGAGAAAACGGATGTCGGCCAGCGACGTATGAAGTGAGAATATACAGAGAATGTAGACGTGTGGTTGAGCTACTCGGAACTGGCCTGCCAGTGATCTCTCACTTTTGGTTGTGTAGGCGGGATATGTTCTATAGATATATACACTTCTGTGAATACTTCTCGTGATATCCATAATACACTTCACCGGATTCTGGCGCCTGCATATCATACCATCCCATTCCATACCCTCAACCCGGACTATATCCTAACGCTAAGGTCGACATAATGAAACGGGCTCGTAGATCATAAGAAGAAGATCCTAACAGTAAGCGTTTCGCCCCCATCATGTCGTTGTCGGCGTACTCACCGGGTTTCGTGAGCTGTGTGTGCCAAAAAGGTCATCTCGGTCTAGGATTCCTAGAAACACCAAACACGAAAAACAACATGAGACTGAGTAGTCGTCACCAAACGCCTCATTGTGGATTCGCTCACGAAATGAAAAAGTTTATTTCCAGCGAAAAGCTTACGAATGGGCTTTACCCCGGCGGTAACTTTGGCCAATTGAGAGGGTATTCGTACAACTGTTTCAGATTGTACTGCATATCGATATAAATATTTGGTTGGGGCCAGGGATGGTATGGTAATGTATGGGCGGGGGAAAGCGAGTACTTATTTCAGAGAATGCGAAACCCACTGATCTGCAACCGTTATCGAACCGTTTCAGCGACAGTGTCGGTTGCGAGGGGTTTCGATGACGAATGAGCAACCTGGGATGCGCGTTATCAATCAACAAGCTTTTTCCGTCTGTACTTTTTCCCTTCCCATTTCTTTCTAATAATATGTAAACTCCTGATTGTCGATGATTGACATAAGGCTTTATTGATGAACACCGGGTTAGTTTGGTTGATGGAGGTATTGTCAAAGAGCGCCTCTAATATTAGAAGTTCGAAGTCTACCGTGCCACGGCTATCGGCAAGACGGCGAGTCGAAGAGCTGAAGTTCATTATTTATTTCAATCGATGGTAGTTTCGCCTACCATTTCTTATAATCCACTTCAATGTATCACAAACGTGTAACAGTTGTCAAGTTGGTGAATATGGTTTCACACCTGGTTACCATGTCGAACACATACCCATGTAAGTCTACCGCCGGGCATGCCCCTCCCTGCCTTTATGAGCATCACAAACTCATATTTTCATATCAATATCGTCGTTTACTTCATTATGTATATTATTAGGTAGAAATTAAGGCATACACGAATACTTAAGAAAAGCAAATACCCTGGCCCGTAGTACCTACAATACCCTTCGCTCCTTATTTACCTAATGGGACCTGCGCCGCCTCTGATGAGGAGTACGGGAGTCAATTATTGCGAGCCTTAGCCGCATCCTTGAGGGCCTGGATATCCTTCTTCCACTGATCTACATCAGGGCGGAGGACCCGACGGTCGTAGGTCAGGAGACCGTTAACCTCACCCTCTACATCGGTGGTTTGTCTTTCATATTGTTAGCGTGGCTACTAACTTTGCCGTAGTTGAAGGGTTATGTGAATGACTTACGTCCAAATGGCGGCAGAGCACGCATACTTCTCGACCTGGTCCAAGAGCTCAGTCAAGAGGACATGGCCGCGGTAATTCCAGGCATCAATAGTCTCGTCGATCTCGTAGGTCTGGTTGATGGTGTCGATGGCGGCCTGGACTTTCCACAGGTGCTCGGCTGAGACGTTCTGGCCGATACCGCCAAACTCGCCCTGGATGGCGATGCGGTTGGGGTCGTAGGGAGTAGACGCGATCGAGTAGAAGGGCGTGCCGCACTGCGGGTTGGCGTAGTGGTGGTTGTCGTGCCAGTCGCCGATGCCGTGGTCGTGCCAGCCTGAGGTAGAGTCGACCAAGCGCGTGGGATCGGCCTGCTTGATTCGTGGCGCGAGGTACTCCTCCGGGTGAACTGTGTCTCGTAGCTGTCCCCAACCTTCGTTGTAGATGATCTACTGACCGTTAGTTTCTTGTAATTTAGCTGGGGCTAAAAGTCTGAAGGATAATGGCTCACCCAGGTGTAGATGCTGGGGTAGTTCTTGTGCTGCTCAATCATGATAGCCAGCTGGCGCTCCCATTCCTGCTGCTGCTCGGCATTGGGCAGTCTGTTCGCCGGCATGGCAACCATGTCCTGGATAAGCAGGACACCGAGCTCGTCACAGGCGCGGTAGAAGAGATCCGGCTCGACCTTGATGTGCTTGCGCAGCATGTTAAAACCGAGGCCCTTCAGCTGCTTCAGGTCATACACGAGGGCCTCGTAGTTGGGCGCAATATAGATGCCGTCAGGCCAGAAGCCCTGGTCCAAGGTACCGAACTGGAAGAAGAACTCCCCGTTGATCAAGGGCCGCTTGATGCCGTTGACCTCACCGCTGGCGATCGTGCGGAAGCCAGTGTAGGATGTCACCTTGTCGTCGCCGATGGTGACGCTCAGGTTGTAGCTGTGACTTGGCGTTAGTGCACCCTGCGCCCCTTGAGTGTCCGGATAGGATTAAAGGGGGAAGTACGTACAGATTGGGGCTATCGGGGGACCACAGCTTCGGCGAGTTCACCTTGAATTCGAAAGGCTGGTTTGCTCTACCCCTTCCAGCGCCGACGGCCCTTCCGCTATCGTCAATGACGGCGATTTGGACATTGTCCTTGGAATTGCCGTTGGTGTGGACAGTCACGTTCACTTCGAGATGTTAGTATCTTCCTGCAATGTGTGTCTAAAAAATGATTTGCGACCAACTTACCCAATCCGTGCATGTCAGCCGCGACATCGAGTTGAGTAATGTACTGAGCAGGCACAGACTCTAGCCATACCTGTACTGACGTTAGCAATGGCATTACTTTTGGCTCCCAGCTGTCTGGCACGTATAACCCTGCTACCATGGTCTTACGGGCTTAAGGGTCACTTACACTTTGCCATATTCCAGAGCAGGGAGTGTAGAAGATGTGCGAAGGATGCAGAGCCTGTTTTCCAACAGGAATACTGTATCCTAGAGGCCTAATTAGTCCTGTCCATATTCATGAGGGAACAACAGTCATTTGACTTACCATCGGCATCAGTAGGATCGAACACATCGACTCGCAATGTGTTGGTACCATCCTTCAGAAGATCGGTGATATCGAATGAGAATCTCCAGTATCCACCGGTGTTGTTTCCCGCAAGCTTGTCGTTGACATATACAGTCGCCTGATAGTCAACGGCCTCAAAGTTGATGAGGATCTTGTTGTTCTTGCCCTTTAGCAGGTCCTTCGACACTTTAAATTGTCGTGTGAACCAGGATTGCTGGGAATTGACCATCACACCTGACAGGGCGCTCTATGTGGCAAATAGTATTTAGTATGCCGCCATTTATAATATGTGTACCCATGGTTATCTTAGAGGGCGTGCGTAGTAGTGAATACAGCGGATTACGCCTTGACACCGCAGCTGCCACTTCTACGACGCGCCGAAAAGGGGAACGATAGGCTTGGGACTTCTAACCTCGATGCAAGAAGGTACGAGGACGTCAGTACCAGTAGTATAACCGGCTTGTGACTTGCCCTCTCCCCATTGCCATATGCCGTTCAAGCTCTGCCAGCGAGACCGCTGGAGCTGTGGTCGGGGATACTCAGGCCATGGGTCTGTTCCGACCTTGTTGGTCCAGGGAGTATCCAGAGGAGGAGTCTTTGACGATGATATTCAGGTTAGCAGCGGACTCGTGTTATTATCGGTACTAACGGCTGGTGAGAATGACTACTTGAGAGCGAGCTAACCTTGACCTCATAAGCCAATGCTGATGCGGCTAAGGGGATCAGTCCCCATATACTGGTCCGCATGATGAACACCCGTGCGAAGTAGTGTAGCCCGAGACAAGATAGGAGAAGGAAAGAGAAGTTAACTCCAATAAAGAGGTGTGTAACGGCGTGGGATCTCTTCTACTGTCCCTAGCGGATTGCTTGGAAACGGATAGGTATGTCTCACTGAGGGTAGTCTAGTCCCCATCGGAAGGCAACCCATCGTTCCTTATATAGACAAAAGGGAGGATCGAGACATCATGAGAGAAGTTCCCGTCTGCCCCCTTAGAACCATGTAAAGGCGTGTTATTCTGATGACTTTGAGGTACCTAAGCTGATAATACTCCGCATCTTCGTCAAAAGCCTTAACCGCCCTCCTTTCTCTCACACCTTCCTTTTCTTGACGATCGATGGGTCCTTCTCGACCTTTAGAACAGCATACATTCTAGTCACTTGGCAAAAAGGAGGGACGGGTGATGAGGAAGCAGATATGCAGTGTAAATTAAAAGTCGGCATGATCCATCGGCGGCCGCGTAGCCAACGACAGGACGAGAAGGAGAGCAACACGCAATATTGAAGAACCCGCAACCAGGCATGTAGGTCTGTATGTAACAACGGCATGGTTTACCGCGAGGGAGAACATGACCGAAGCCCTGGACTCGGACTGGGTTGGCAGGCCAGGCTAGGCTAGACTTTAGTCCAATGTCCCCATCGTCGGGTGCGGCACAGCCAAGAAACTGATTAGCGAAATATCGTACAGAGAGGACCATATAAGTAACAGGGGTGGGAAAGAGGAAGCTAGGTGGGTACCTCTCGAGGCTGATACATATGTATGTAGACACATACACCTATCACATCGTGAGTTCGCGGGGCTTTCGAGATGATCATTCTCCTACACTACATATACAAAGTCGCGGTCAGCAGAGCAGTATCTGGCAAGGGTAGTCTACCTCATCGGGATTCAAGCGCTTTTCAGCTGCACTGCATTTATAGTCCGAGTCTCTTCCTGTAGGTGAGCGCTCTGATCAGGCCTGACGTCCCCGGCATCGTCAGTTGAGTGAAGATCTACGATAACGGCAATCGGGTTGGGATCCGAACTACGGCGCCCTACCAGGCAGGTTGGGTGATGACTCAGCCACTGCATAGGTGCCTATGCTTTCCGTAATTCACATGAGCCGTTGCTCTGGCTTATAATTGTGTGACAAAGCACTCGTCCAGATGTAGGCCTCATGTTATCGTATCGTCGGAGAGTAATTTCACTCTCTTCCCCTTTTTCTTGTGAGGCTCGTGCCCGTTCCGTAACCTTGGGATCGCGATTTTTCTATCTTTGCTCCGAGAGAGAGGTCCGTGGTGAGCCAAAATGGTAAAGATCGCCGTTACCCCTCCGGCACGATGAAATTGCTGCGAGGGCATGTACAGAGAAGAAGTATAGAGCATATGCAGAGTTGTATGAGCAAGGATATTGAACCAAATCTTCACTTCGTATGTAACCTTTCTGTCCTACGTGATCCCTATGTGTTGCATATAGGGTAGTATAGACAATGACAATGAAGCACAAGAGTATAGCATTGTTCTAGTCCGGTCCACGAGATTTGTCTTAGATCTGAAGATGGTGGTTGCCATCGCTACATAGGGAAATCTGCCGACTGGCCGTGTGATCTTCGAATCGAGGTTAGGTAATGCTTTGAAGTGAGCTCATGTGGACCTTTGAGGTCATGCCCAGAACACGATATAACTCATACTCGGACGTGATGCCTACCTGCTAGGCGCGTCTTCATGTACTTTGTATCTGTATGTACCAGGTAATTTTAAGATGCATATGCAAGCACTTAAATATACTGCATACAGTTAACTTGGTATAGACCCTAAAAAGTATGTATCCGCGGGGGGGCCATGGTGGGGTTGAAGTTCAGCAGAGCGGGTACACTCTGCAGAGGGATATGAAAAAGTCTAGGTATGTATATTGGGCTTCAGCTCCTGCCAGTCTGAGCAAGTGGGTAGGCAGTAAAGTGGCTGGCTAGTGATTAATAACACTCTCTCGACGGAGTAAGGCAGATGATTCTGTGCCGAACAGCGCTGTTGAATCACATACCTTAAGTACTTGGTAAGGCATCAGTCAAAAACGTGACTCGTGACGAGCTGACTTTTTTTGCGCGAAAACAAGACCAACCGAACCTCGTCGTGGTACTACACCATGCGAAGCTCATGATTTGCCGATCACAAGAACCCGCTGAGTGATACAGTTAAGTGCAGCGCGGGGCCCCGGACTTGGCTTCGAGAGTGCAAACTCTGGCTTCAAAGCGCTTGTTAGTTCTTGGTATAATACCTCTCGCCACCAAATCTGATAGCCTGGGCCCTATGTGATAATAATGCCGAGCCAGGGGACGTTTAATTAGCTGCCGATGTGGCTTGGAAATGGGTAGTAAAACAAGAGCAAATGAGAGACCGGAAAAGAAACTCTTGTGTACCGCGACCTAATGTCTGCATGGCGACGGCCCCGGCATTATTATCACCGTAGTGCTGTGGGTACGTCTGCTGCCGAGACTAGACCGGGATTCTCCAACATTGTGGCTAACGACAAAGATCCGTACCTGGATATAGGGTAGATCCCAGAAAGCAACCCAGGTATACTTCGGCGCGTGTTTAATCTCGTTTAAAGCAATGCTGAAACGTTTGATAGAGCTGCAGATAGATATCTTATTAATAGACATGGAGCCCCTATTGAACGCTTCACCTAGAGAGTATAGAACACTTAGACGCTTTCCACTCACAACTCGAAATACTGCGAGGGGCAACTGTGCATAAGGCAAATCCCGTCAGATGATTTAGATACCGTTGACTAACTGCCAGTGACTAACTAACTATGCCTACTTACTTAACTAACGACCTCGGCAGTGCTCATGTGTCTCTCCTAGCTCATAAACTGACCGCAAGCACTATAGTACATGACGACATAACTAGACGCCGAGTCGGCTCTAGAGAGAATAAGGTAGGTGTGTTTGGTTCTTGGCGGCTGACCAGCGCCGGCATCAGGGGGTGGCTCGCCAGCGAAATGTAACCCCCGGTGCCCCCGTTGGCGACACGGGACCTGCGCGCTTGGCGACGCCCCATCTTACGGCACCTCGTCGGTCTTGTCATTTCCTTGTCATCGCCAGATTTGTGTGTACATGCTGTTGGCTCCCTTGTGACTAGACTCTAAAGCATTGGCACACGTCTTACAGCATGTAGACCTGGACAAGCAAATGTTCAAATGCCGGGTTTTAATTACTAGTTAAGCTGCCTACATGCGGCCGCCAACATCTAACTTAACCTTAGACAACTGTCAAGCTAACTAAGCGTACGGATGTATCTTGGTGTTGGAGCTTTTCGGTATACGGCCTACGTATGCGGGGAAGGGAAGAGAATGGTCAAAAACGAGCCCGGGAGCTTACAGTCGGTAGAAAAGCAGGTAAGCGAAATGACACAGCTTTTTTGACCGACTGTTCTTGAAAGTATACAGCCATGGCGGGATTGGCCTGCAGTGAAGACCATGAATCATAGTATAGTAGAAAGTAGTTAGACAATAGAGTTCTTAATGTTGCCGTAGAAGACAAGGCTTGCTCTGGAGCAAGACTAGACGATTATTCTACATATTCAAATTTGCGCTGTAGGTACATGCACGGCTTTCCGTGTAGGACTGAGTACTATAGACACCTAGTCCATAAACTAAATGACTGCATCGACTCGCTTGCGCCCGACGAATATCAATTCGGGGTTAACACTAACTTAGATCTGTCTTGACAAACTCTCAGCATAGATGTAGACAGAAATATGGGAATATGAAACTGTCAGGCCGGTGATAGTCGGCTAAGCTTAGCGCTTGTCATGAGATGACGCCGTGGTAGAACCACAACGGCGACTCATTCGTTATATAGGAGACTCCAATCCAAATAAGATGAATGTGTTCTAAAGACCGAGATCCAATTGAGGACTACGAGGGAAAACACATGCTGCTGTAAGTATCAGTCAACAACACGAAGGGTATAGGTTAGTTAAAATTCATTCTACTATTCCTTGTATCTGGTAGACGACACGGACTTAAAGGTTAGCAACCAGTTATACATATTTATCTATCTACTCACCTACTTATTCGGTCGGACTATGCAATAAACAGTGAGCACGGGGTGTCAACAACCCACAAGGGCTAGAAGCACAGAGTCGTAAATTTAACGAGCGGCAGAGCTGGGTAGGGAGTATGTATGCCTATGCCTGGGTGTGCCTACTTCTCCGCCTATAAGCATAGATCTTCTACCTAATTCTAGTACTACATACTTCATTTTAGAGCCCGCTCTCCGAAGACTACATACCTGGCCTGGTAGTCAGTACCTTGCCTCAGCGGAGCATCATCGTAAAGAACGTAGCATTTGGTTCTATCCCTATGTATGAGCGTTTACCACCAACCCGATCCATTCTCAGGTGAGGCGAGACACGGCAGGGCACCATAGGGCACCATAGGGCAGACCAAGATCGAAGTAGGGCAAGGTAACGTAACCCAGATGATCTCGAACCACAGATTAATCTATATCGGATAACTAGCCTCAGCAGGAAAGTTCCCTTAGCACGTGGCCTAGTCGCCGCTGCCTACTCACTCACTCACTTACATGCCATACTTACCTATGTATCTACGCAGCCTAAATGCATACATACATAAGGTAAGGTACATAGAGACGTTAACTGGATTCTAGATCTCAGGGGCTTGCCCCAGCTACCTGCATGCTGCAGACACCTAGATCGATGCTTAAGTACCTACCTACCTACTTATGTACGGTCCCATCCCGATCTCTATACTACTTTCCCCCCCACTAGAGATCTCCTCACTTGTATAGAGAAGATACCGACCCCCTCCCCCGTGGTAACCGTCGGGGGAGGGGTCACAACAACCTAGCAGCTAGGTAGCCTGAGGGGATTTCTGTAACAACGTTATCAACGTGATTACAACAGGTTTTGCGTGTCGAATAGTATACGAACCTCGAAGCTTATTCATGCCCATGTGTCCGGACACATGCTACTGTTACATACATACATACATACATACATACTACTTGGTTACGTACAGGTGGGTAAATTACCAAGTTAAACAAAGCAGACCGCGTCGTTACAACCTGTTATCCCACTCCCTTCAGCTATGATGAGTGAAGAGGCAGTCCGAGTAGTAGTAATCAATATATTTATCAATAAGTCTAAGTTATATTCGCACCGGAAAATCTATGAACACGCTGCCGGTCACGTACCTATCGAGTACCTACACGTGCAGGTCATACCCAACAATTCAAACCGAGCCAAATAGGTAGACAGCATTTTTGCCTGTGCCTCCTCGGTGAAGCAATCAGCAAACGACCAGGGGGTTCTGAAGACTGAGTGATATATGAGCATATGCAGATTTACGCAGATTGTCATTACTCATTCGAGCTTTAAAAAAACCAAAAAAAACCTATACACTACTGTTACATACTTCATAACCACATACATCAAGACTAAGAAGTCAAGCCAACCAGGGAGAGCCTTCCTGAAGCCTAAGCGCCCATTCTCCTCTCGCCATGATAACCAGCAAGAAACTATTGGGCGATCAGAGTATACATAGACTGAGATAAATTAGATGATTTAACCAGCTGCTAGATATATTTAGAAAGAGGTTGGTAGAGCTTGAATGCTACGCAGACTTTGCCTTTGTCACGGCAGAATAAGGGCGATTGTGTCACATACATATGTATCTAGGTGATAGTTTAGTCCAGAATCCTACTGATTTTATCAGCCTGCACCTCTTATCCCTTGCCGGTGTTCAAGTCAAATAGTCAGGAGGACTAAAGGCAGACGAAAATAATCATGTAGTTCAGCAGGGGGTTATAGGCTTGTATTGATTATACTTCCATTCACACCGCTCCGTAATGATGTGGCAATAGCCTAATGTTCTAATGCTCGCAATGTAGCATACGTACTAAATACATCTAGCTAAACGCCTTGGGATCTTCTTGATGACCCCAGAGTCCCAGACCTTTGGGCACCGGAGACAGGCAACCTCGTAGCCTCATAACTTCATAACCTCCTGGATGTACGGGGTCTGTCGAGTCTTATCCCAAAGTAGAGGCGTAAACTATTCGTGTGCCAACTGGCACAACCCCGGCTGGGGAAGAAATCTGTTCATCTCTGGGTCTGAGAAAGCTGCGGATTAATCTTGATTCGAGGAGTACAGCTACGGCTGGCCATTCGTAAGCACATCGAGTGCTGGAGGTTGAACGATAGCTAATAACTATGTAGGATGATTACAACCCATACCTAGCTAAGTCGAAACCCTGACTTTCCGATCATTGCCCGAGTGCTGCGTGGCAAGTTGCTTGCTGCTGAATTCAGAAGTAGAGTTCCGTGGCCAAATTCGCTAAACCGCTAAGATTAAATAAACTTAATTCGTGAAGCATCATTGGTGAAGCGGGCCGATAGCCACTCGAGTTCGTGTTATCAGGGTATCGTACCGGAAAGACCGGCACCTCTATTAAAAATTTATGCTGGGGTCGGCTATGGACCCCTCATATTCGATCCAGAGTCCCCCGGGTTCCGGTTCCTAATCAGTTCGTCCGCCGGTACTACCAGTGCTGGGCGGCCTAGGAGGGGGAGTCGGCATGGCGCCCGCGTCTCGATCCCTTTCCATAGCGACGCCACCCGTTAAACCGGGTAGAGAGTGCACCTGCTGTAGTGGCTTAGCGGCCTCACCCTCGGAATCTTCGCTCTGCTGGCTGCTGGAGCTGCCAACACCTGCGAGGCCCTGTTCTGCGACCTCGCGCTCGACTCTCTTCAGTCGTTCCTTCTCGGCAGGGTCGATTATGTCGTCGTCATCGCTCCAGATCTCATCGTTATCGTCGACCTCGGGCATGGCCATTCGCTTCCAGAAGCGGATTTCTTGTCTGAGGGCCTTCTCCCTAACTCTTCTGTCCCACCGTCCCTCGTCTTCCTCTATCTTCCTGCGGAAGTCTCGTACCAAGTCATTGGCGCGCTTCGCGTGTTCTTGCACATCCCATATTTGTTCCCGTAGGCGGCAGTTCTCGGCCCGTGCCTCGGCCAACTGAGCGCGATACGATCGATGCCAAGCGGAGACGTCTGTTATGTGTTTCTGTTTGTAGACGTGGAACTGATTTATTATGCCCTCAAAGACTTTGGCGTAGGTGACCAATAGCGAGAAGTTGGCATCTCGTGATTGTTTGGCGCGGTCGAGGGATTCGGTGAGAACGGACAACATAGCTTCGAGGTTAGGTTCTTGAGCTGGATGGGTTACATCGCAAGATTAGCATCCTAGTTTCAATAGCAAGAGGGACGAGCCGCAAAGGCGCAAGAAAAGGAGAAGGAAGCAAAAGCATACCAAATAGCTCGTCCGTGACCTCGCCTAGAAGCTCTTCATTACCCAGACCTCGTTCATGCGCGCGATTCCGTACTCGTCCCAAGCCAGAAACGATTTCTTCCGTCACGCGTCGATTGTCGGCGAGTTGGCGCGATAGCTCTTCAACCATACTGTATATAATATTCAGTTCGGCCTGGTGACCAGCAGGCGTGGGACCAACTGCCATGGCGCCAGCCGCCGCTGCAGCACCGTTACCCTGCATCGTTCCTAGACGCCTGGTCGCGTATGTATGATGTTATGTCCCGTCGAGATATCTAGATGTTGTATTAGACTGATCGGCGATGATGTGTCTACTTTTGCTATCACGCCGATTGTTAAGGAAACCCCCTGTAATAGAAAAGTCCTCAGTCTTCTGTTGTGGGAAGGTGTTTGATGTTGCATGCGAATCGGTACGTCGTCTCGGTCTGGGCTGGGTGATACCTCCTTATGCGCTGCAGTTAAGTTGGATCTGACTCTGGTAGGGAGGTAGGTACCTTAGCTGTAGCAGTAGAGTACCTTTCTACAAGCTAGATAGGCATTGTAGGTTTCGGGCAACCAATAAAAGAGGACATCAGCCAAACAGCTTCAGTTTCACGCTTCTGCTTAGGTAATTGATTGAATCAACCAATAAGCCCGCGCAATTTTGTACATTGAGTGGGGTATCAATTCAACCTCTTGAGCTGACCAAAGGCGGATTATGAGTTTGGAATACTTGATCCGAGTCAAAAGGAACCCTTCTTTGCCTGTTGACCGCGAGTATAAAACTGCGGTAGCACTGTCATTGACTGACCAGACAGCCATCCGCATATGCGCGCAATACCAAGTCAGGGAACACCTGTCAACATAAGGCAGTATAACCTTGTCGAACTTTGGCAACAACATGCGGACTCCGAGGCGGGCATTTGAGACAACACGATAAACAGGGAACATGAAGCTATGACAAAACATCTGCCGACCTTATGGGATATTTAAATCAGCAAATTTGCTGTACACTGAATAGTTTCGAAACTAGCATGTTAATTGCGTCTGAGCCGTCGCAACTTGGTTTTGATGTTAGGTAACACCAAGGTCGTAAATGTCGTCCCAATAACGCGTAAATATGCGCGACTTCGGTATCTTCGCGCTTTAACTTTGCATCTTCTTGCGTTTTCCCTGCACAATAGCTTTTAATCTAGCTAAATCCCGATAAGACAACGTCCAACGATTCGCCAGAACTTTTTGAAGGTATCACGCGACAACCAGAGCTACAACTCTAAATTTGCACGACTTTGGGAAACCTGGTCCACCCGGGCAACTCTTCCTGGTCTATTTCCCCTTTTAACTTACCCTATCTTTTTGTTTTGCACGATCACTTTGTTCTTCTCTGCTTTTATCTCTGTCGACGTAGTCTGAGTATCATAAATGAGTGCATGTCCTTGAATCAGCTCATCCGTATAGAACGAGAATGGAAGGGCAGAAGGGAAATCCATCATAAATAATTCCCGCGCCGGTCCAACCCATTGAGGAAGAGAGAAACCAAACAGTCCATTATAGCCAAGCCAACAGGTACTAAGACAGGGTGCTGGTATGCATTTTGCCCCCGAGTACGTCGTGAGCGACAGCTACAGCATCTGCCTTACTCAGCGTCACCGAACACCCATGGGAAGCTTTTTTCTATACTAGAGTTGCAGGGGAACAGTTTATCGTGAGCTCGGGATATGGTGTCGCGTGACATGTTTCCCATATCGAGAATACGGGTTTTCTGGCAATAGGACAGCGCGATTATCCTTTCTTACCTTATCTCCTGCGCTTTACACTTTACCTTACATACATGCCTGGACCGGGCTTGTTCGGTTGTTTCTAAAAGGAAAAAAGCCTTAAGCACTGGTACACATCTAAGGCGACACATAGGTGATTATGGACGAACCTTCATATTTTTATCCGTATATAACGAACCTATCCCCTCCTTCCTAGGCTTTTCTTACCATTCCCTTAAGTCTTCTTATCCCTCTCCTGGCTTTTGAATTGCCTCTTTAACGTGAGCGAGCAAAAACTACTAGTTTTCGTTAACCCTTTTATCCCAGCGCATTAGTATAATCATTCGTTTAACTCTAGAACCGACTTCACCTAATAGTTGACATAAATATTAATTTTCTCACATAGCTCGAGGTTCAATCTCCTACCTGGCTACCTAACACCCTCTTAGTTAGCCTCCCGTTTCAGGGTCGAACGAAGACTCTTGTATTTATAGTAATTTCCATTCTAAGATGGATATCCAACAGGCCGTATCCAGCACTAGCAGCGTGGCACCTATAGTCGTGCCCGCCGCTATTGCACCGTCGACGCCCAATGACGAGGAAACGACTCTGAGACGGGTCATCTCGACACGGCAGTTCGTCTTCATGGCCGTTAGCTCGTCGATTGGCGCCGGATTCCTCGTCTCGACAAGCCAGGCGCTCGCGGTCGGCGGTCCGGCACCGCTGCTCATCGCCTTCGCGGTCGTCGGCCTCGCGGTATGGATCACCATGTGCGCGCTGGGCGAGCTCTCGACCAACTTTCCGGTCCGGGGCTCCTTCTACGAGTTCTCGGTGCGCTTCATCTCGCCGGCGTGGGGGTTCGCGATGGGCTGGAACTACGTCATGAACTTCGTCTTCGTCCTGCCCTTCGAGCTCATCGTCATCATCATGTGCGCCCGCTTCTGGAACCCGGACCTCCACGCCGAGTACCTGGTCCCCGTCTTCATCGCCGCGCTCGGCGTGATCTACGCCTTTGGCGCGAAATGGTATGCTGAGGCCGAAAACGTCTTCGGCGTACTCAAGATGACAGTCATCGCTGTCTTTGTCGTTGCGGGCCTCCTTATCCTCGCGAAGGCCGTGCCGACTGACCCGCGCCCGGCGGCGGACCTGGCCTATAATAGCTGGGACACCGCGGCGTTCAAGAACGGCGGAATAGGATTCCTTTTCGTCTTCATGTCCGTCGGCGTGGCCTACGGCGGGACGGAGATGCTGGGGCTCACGGCCGCGGAGTGTTGCTCCCCACGACGGGTCATGCAGCTCGCCAGCAAGCTCGTCGCAGGCAGGATCGTCCTCCTATACTTCGTGCCCACGCTGATCCTCGGCCTTGTGCTCAAGATCGACCTGGACACTTCGCTAGAGAAGACGGGAGGTGCCAAGTCGCTCATTAGCCCCTTCGTCCTAGCGATCGCCGAGGCCCAGATCCCCATCCTGCCTGACATCATCAACGCCGTCATCATCGTCTCCATCTTCTCCATGGCCAACGCCAGCGTCTTCGCCTCGTCCCGCGCCCTACAAGCCATCTCCTCCCGGGGCATGGGTCCGCGGTTCTGTGCAGTGGTGCGCCACGATAGACCAGTCGGCGCGCTGCTGATGGTCTTCGTATTTTCCTTGCTCGCCTTCGCCAAGGCGAGCTCGTACGGCGACGAGATGTTCGTGTGGTTACTCGCGCTGGCCTCGTGTTCTAACTACCTCACCTGGTCCTCGATATGTGTGTGCCACATCCGTCTACAGCTGGCCATGAGACGACAGGGCAGATCCTCGTCCTCGCACCCAACCACCGCATCATACCGTGCTCCTCTCGGTATTGCGGGTTCCGCGTTCGCGGTCCTCGTCTTCCTCTTCGGCCTCGTCGCCCAGATCGCCGCAGCGGTCCGCAATCCGCTCCCCGCGCCGCCGCCCGTCGCCGCTAGTTTCCTCGGTCTGGCCGTCGTCGTCCTCTTCTGGATCAGTTACATGCTCTGGAAGGGGGGTTGGACGTTGATTATCCCGCTTGATCAGATCGATCTGGGCCCGAAAGAGGAGGAAGACGCTCAACGCCTTTCTGTGCCTGCTGTCGCGCAGATTGAGCCTGTGGGTAGTTATGTGTAGTACGGTGATACTACGGTGGCCCGGCTTCTTGTACTATTTATCCATATGGGGGCGTTCGGATTTGAATTTGGATTTTGAATTTGATGAGAGATGCCCATTATCTGTTCGGGGTTTGGAATGAAAACTGCCGAGCGTCAGGCTGGGAGTCAGAGGCGTTTATGAGGGCGGGGAAAAAGGCGTGACGTTTATCGAACTGGGCATGGGGTTTTGCGGCATTCCGTAGCGTGCGTGGGTGGCGTTTGGGAAATAAATGAAGGTAGTTTGGAGTTACTTTTTCACTTTGGGTTTGGATTTGGTTCGTAGTGGTCTTGACATTTCTGTATTTGGATAGCATCTGAAATAGGTCTTTGTACAGTAACAGCGACAGTAACTCCGTCGCCTTCTTCAGCTTTCTTTGCCTATGAACCCAGTAAACCCATTGACATCAACATCAACATCAGCATAAACGTCGTGCAGGTCTCAGCCCGTATCTTCTTCCCCATCAAAATGCTATTGCCCTAGTCAGTACCTACACACCGGTCGGTCTTAATCATGACGAATCTCCCTAGCTGCCAGTTCACCTCAAACGCCTCAAAAGATTACTGAAATTAAGCCTCAACCGCTGCCGTCCTTCGCTTGGTCTGTGAGACTCCGCCCCGCTTTGATGTGTTTCCAGAGGGACGGGCTAGCGTATACTTGGCAAAGGCACGGGCTAGTGCCTTCTTGCAGCTGACCTTTTGACTGCCAACGAAGCTGTCGACTGTCACGGCGATGGAGCGGTCGATATCCTGAGCAGAGCAGTATTCGGATAGTCGCATTCGGCAGAATGCTTCCGCGATGCGGATGACAGCTTCTAAATGACGAACCTAGAAGGTAAAGGTTAGCATAATCTGATATTGACAATGCGTCATGGCGGGTACAACATACTGTGATGGGGTAGGCTCCCGTAACGAGGGATTCCCGACGCATGTCAGCGAACAGTCTCGCAACCTTATCTTCATCCATGTGGAGCAGCTTCGGTTGACAATGTTCCCGTGCGTAGAGAATGTATTTCCGGAGAAGCTCCTGCGGAATCTCTCCTTCATTCTTAGGGGCATCTTGGATCTCAGCAGATTCGGAGTCCTGCTCCATGTCTTGGGAATCCTTCATGCCTTGAGAGGATGGGTGACTACGACTGTGTGATCCCACGATGAAGCGGGCAAGTCGCTCATCCTCGCTCGGGTCTACAGTGTCTCGAACAACGCATAGAATATCGAAACGGGACAATATGGGCTCTGTCAATTCTACGTTGGCCGAAAATGGTATTGTAGAGTTGTAACGACCTCCTATAGGATTGGCTGCGGCAATGATGCCGCATCGTGCCTGTAGAGTGGTAACAATACCGGCTTTGGAGATGGAAATCGTCTGCTGCTCCATAGCTTCGTGGATAGAGGTTCGATCTTGGTCATTCATCTTGTCGAACTCGTCAATCAGGCAAGTTCCCTTGTCTGCGAGCACCAAAGCACCACCTTCCAAAGTCCATTCGCTGGTAAGAGGATCTCGACGAACACTGGCCGTGAGACCTACAGCTGAGGCACCTTGACCGGTGGCAAATACTGCACGATGAGCTGTCTTCTCAACGTATTTGAGTACTTGGGACTTGGCTGTGCCCGGGTCACCAAGCAGGAGAACGTTGATGTCACCACGGATGTGATGTGAGCCTTTGGCAACCTTCGCAACTCCGCCGAAGAGGGACAGGGCAACCGCAGTTTTGATGTCGGTGTGCCCATAGATACTGGGGGCCATCGAATTGACAATCTTATCGATGATCTGGGGATCGCGGGAAAGTTTGCGGATCTCTTGTTCGTCCTCCTCGGTCAGTCTAAAGCCAGCGAGCTGATCGTGGGCTTTGACAATGTTATTCGCCTCCAGGATGGTGGCAAAAACTGGGAAGCCATTCCGGTTGTTCAGCTGGGCATCGTAGTTGTTTCTGTAGACACCGGTAACTTCGATTTCCTCACCCGGCTTGGCCTTATCAATCAAGTCCCACAGGAGTATCACTTCTCTTGTTCGAGGAAGACGACCTGCAGGTACGGTTCCAGGGGACTCTTGAAGAGTGAGTTTTTGGTAGTTTCGATAGACGGTCTTCTCCGAGTTGACGGTGAAGGGACCACGAGACTGGCAGTTTTGACAGTACTTGATCTTCACTTCAGCGTTGGATTCTTGCTGGAACGGACCCAAAGTCACGCCACATTTCGTGCAGTCAAACTTGACGTAGTTGAGCTGCGGGAAGACACCAGTTCGTCTAGTAACCACACCGCTGACCCTAACAAGACAGTTGAGATGCGATTGTCGCAACTGGCGGAGGGTATAATGGACGGGAAGGTCAAAGATGCGGACATGAATGTCGGAATGAATGCGCTCGTAGTCAGGGTAATGAAGAAGAACGACGTCCATGGCGACCTGGTCAAACAATACCAGCATCTCCTGCGGGGCATTGGCAAGGAAATAGGCGAGAATAGCCTTGGACGATGACAGGTGGTCGTATGAAACCTCGAGCGACTCAGCATTGATTTCACCAAGGGTTCGAATACGATTGCCGTACACCGAAGAGCCACTCTCGTCGGTATATTCTGTAAGGAAAGCTTTAAACTCTCGCTTGATGGTACGCTGAACGGCTGGCTGGGATACCCAATCGGTCAAGCTGGACGCCTTGACATCCTGTAGCGCTTCCAAGGACAATTCTTCGTCCATGACATCTTGATCCATCATGTCATCGGGGTCTTCATCGTACATATGGCGATGACGCCGGACCTGGGCTGTTAGATCGGCATCACCGTCGTCGTCATCATCTGGCAAAAAGGCTGCTGGCGCTGTTTTGCGAGCAACTTCTCTGTCTCTGCGGTTCAACCGGGCCTCTAATCGTCGTCTTTCACCGAGATCCATGTCGTCGTATTCACCGTCATCCAGGCCAATCCGCTCATATTCATCGCCTTCTTTGTCCTGGTAGTCTCGTTCGTAGCCTTCGCGAAAAAGATCAACGTCGTCCTCGGCTATCTCATCGAGCTCGTCAATGTCGTCTGGCAGCTCGACATCTTCCTCGATATCGTCATCATCGTCACCGCCATGGGCAATGTTAAAAGCGGGAGGGGATGAGGGCATAGGGCTAGAGGCTAAAACGGAGGATGACGCATCCCCGCCGGTGCGGGATCGCTTGCGGCTTGTTCGTGGAGGAGCACCGCGGTTGGCGGAGTCCATGTTACTCCGTAGAGGAGAGGAACTGAGTTCATGTTCGTTAGTAGTTGTCGGAAGTGGGACTGGGCTTTGTGATATTTGACTGGAAACAGGACGACCGAGTGGGACGGGATCGAGACGACTATGGTAAGTAGGACCAACTTACTCCATCGTGAAGACGTATACCGTTTTCTATGGTAGGGGAAATTCAATCTCTCCGTTATGACCAGACTAAAGAATGAGTGTTGCAAGAAACGGACCGAACGCTATCCTTTAACTATTTACGAGGTGAGGGAACGACGGAGTCTGTAGAAAGTCAGGCCCAGGGTCCGCAAAGGGAGTGGCATTTCTAGCAAGTTCACCACTCGATCGCAAGAGGTGGGGCCATCTTAAACAATTCATCAATTTGAAAGACGCGTCAAGAACGCGCTAGGCTCGCGATGGGCGCGTAAAGTGGCACTTGACCATTTTGGGAAGCAATCGCTCAGCCCTGATTGGAGCGAATCCTACGTACATTCAAAGTACCGATCTCATATCCTTAGTGAAGCCTCAGGTTGTGTCATTTGCTGTGAAATCTTTAAGATGAAAGATCCTCGGCGATGATATTTTTCATTCATATGAGACATATACCGACTTGTCAAAACAAGTAAGCATCTAAAGTGCAACGCACCTAGGTATCGAAACGTATCAGGGAGAGACAGCTTTTGGTGCCTCCATAACATATAAGTAGTACCTGGCGGGTACCTGTAGTTACAGTTGCACTTCAGCTACAAGACGCACAGCAACACTCTGACTGTTAAAGCTCACCAACTTGACAAACAACCTCCTCTATCCGTCTAGTACTTCTCCTCAATACTCAACGTGTCCTGCTATACTACTGCCTTCATGAATACTGGGTATATAGGTTAAATAACGCTAGATAACGTGCCTATTGAACGGCGCAGCGCGTAAACCACTTTCAACGCGCCAGTCGCAACAACGCAATTGCAGGGTCATAACCGCCAACGCCCACTTGTCCATCTGTTAATTTAGGAAACCAAATGCAGCCATTGACCATGAATCCCCCATCGGGCACCGCAGCCGATCCGACCGACAAAGATGTCCCGAGCTCCCGTCGTGAAAGCATATCCCAGAAGTCGGAAGATTCTCAAACCGCAGCCGACTTTATCAGAGATCAGATGCAGTTAGAAGCCGACGCTCGGGAAGCTCTGCCTTACGTATGTGAGCTTCTACTCCTCCCCTGTGCCGCTCATCATACTGATACCTGCGCCGTCATGAAGAGCATCAAGGAGTGTACTAAGCCCCTCGGGTCACTCCGTCAAAATGTATACGCCTGTCTTACCTGCAATCCGCCACCTTCGAACGCCGACGAGCCCTTTAGCGCGGCCGGTATCTGCTATGCTTGCTCTGTACAATGCCATGGTGAGCACGAGTTGGTAGAGATTTTTCAAAAGCGTAACTTCACATGCGACTGCGGCACGACGCGCTTCAAGCCGGATCAACCGTGCACTCTACGTATCAACCCCGACACCAACACCCAAGGTAACGTTCACTCCGAGCAGCCTGATCCCAACAACAAGTATAACCAGAACTTCCGGAACTTGTTCTGCTCCTGTTCCGTGTACTACAACCCAGATGAGCAGAAGGGCACCATGTACCAATGTCTCGGCCTGGGTACCCACGAGACAGGAGGCTGCGGCGAGGATTGGTATCATCCGGGCTGCTTAGTAGGCCAAGGACCTAAGTGGTTCGAGAAGCTACCTAAGAGAGAACTCCCGAAGAGCACAAGCAACATCACTCTAGCCCCGATATCCGAGGACCCGACGCAAGAAGATGGTAATGAGCAGCAAATACAAAACGCAGATGCGGGAGAGTACGTGGACGACGATGGTGATGTTCCCTTACCTGAGGGGTTCCCTGAAGAAGACAACTTCGCTCATTTCCTCTGTTATAAATGTGTCGAGGCGTATCCATGGATTAAACGCTATGCCGGAACTCCCGGCTTCCTACCAGCCGTGTTCTTCCAGCAGCCTGGTGAAGGGGCAGAGGAAAGCTCGTCTAGTAAGAAGAGAAAGTTGGAAGAAGATAGTGCCGATGCGGAGGGTGAGCCCCCTAAGCGTGTGAAGAAGGACCCAGAGACTGAAGGCGAGCGGTGTTTGGACGATACCGTTGACTCGAGCGATGCCGCGCCTCAAGTGAAGAAGGAAGACGCCAAGCCAGAAATAACCCCTCAGACGGCAGAATGCAAGTTGACTTCGTTGCCGCCCGTGTCGGAAGGTGTGTTTTCACTTTTTACCAAGGAGGATTTCCGCGACCACCTATGTCACTGCCCTTCCTGCTTCCCGAATCTCAAACCTCATCCACAACTTCTCGAGCAAGAAGAGGAATATGAGCCGCCCCTGTCAGATTCTGCTTCGGAGAACGGGTCTACACATGGCAGCGGATCTCTTTACGAGCGCGGTGAGTCAGCGCTGAAGAATGTCGATCGCGTTCGCGCAATCGAAGGTGTCATGGCGTACAATAACCTGAAAGAAAAGCTGAAGCCTTTCTTCCAACAATTTGCGGGGAGTGGGAAGGCAATCGGCGCTGAAGACATCAAGCAATACTTTGAAAAACTCAGAGGCGACGAACAAGCGATCAGAGAGGCCGGGAACGCGGCTGAAGATCATCGCAAAGAACAAAGCGGTTATTGAAATTCTAGAAGGAGTTCGGTGTTTCCCACCACTTTGGATTTCAACAGTCCATACCTATCTCCCTCTCTTCATTTTGATTCGACACCTGTCCTGTCTCACTACTGCTCTACGCATCATGTGCTTTTAGATTAACACTTCGGTGGGTTGGCCGGTCCGTTCTCCACCGAAAACCGAGGTATGTAAGGTAAACCTATGATATTATAAGGCTAGCACGAGGAAAGGGACATTGTGGACTTGATGATTCGCTTTACTTTTGCTTCATTATCAATTTCTTATAGCAATCACTAGATAGTGGCTAATATATGACAATTGTCCCAAGATACCTTTTTATTCATTCATTTCAGCCCCCGTCTCTCACGCAGCCCATAACTTAACCACTGCGGCTTTAGGCTGAGGTCTGGATTGGTCTGGTGTGAGCTGAACAGCCAACCTTATCAAATTGCTGGCCTCTGTTCCCAGATATAAAGGCATCCTGAGTCTTTGTCCTTCGGCAAGTGCTTCCTGTAATTTTTTATCCACGTCTTGAAGGCTATCACCCGAGGCAGCAGTCCCTGTCTCGTTGGTCTGAAGCAACTTGATAATCTCGGGACCGACAGTCTCGAACACCTTGGACCCGCCAGCGGCGTTCACGCACAGATCATATACCTGGTCGAGGTCGAGCTGACAACGCTTGGCGAAAGCAAGCGACTCGGCCGTCGCGCAGAGGTAGATACCCCTGAGCAACTGTTTGACCAGGGCCAATTTCTTCGCTTTCTCCTCGTCTGACAAAGACGAAGGGGACGCAGTATTTTCCTGTGCTCCTTCGTTATACAGTCTTATCAGACTGCTGTCGTCGTCGGCGCCCCAGCCCCGGATGACGCTAGAGAAATAGGCCTGCTCGGCGGTGCCGACCATGGGCGTTGGGTAGCCCGCCCTCGCGGCCTCGGATGTGATGATACCGGCATCCTTGAGGATGATGCTTATGGCACTCGCGATGGGCTTGAATTCCGACAGCACCCTCGGCGCACGATGCCAGAACATCCACGCCCACGCGTCGGAGTTGGTTATGGCGTCGTATGTCTCCTTTAGATCTAGTCCTAACCGTTGCGCGAAGCCTAGACTCTCCCCCGTGGCCAGGATCTTGACGGCCGCTAGGACCTGATGCACCATCTTCATATTACTGCCCTGGCCGATTCCCCCCTTCACAATGTAGAGTTTTGAACTATCGGACAACTCCTGCAGGAGGAACTGACCCTTTTCTAGCGCGGGGTCTAGGCCACCAGCCATGATCGACAAAGTCCCATCAGCAGCTCGTCCAGCGCCTCCGGAGACGGGACAATCCACAAGCTGAACATCGCCCCGGCCTTTAGCGGCTATTTGCATCGCGAGAGACTGCACGTACCCGCAGGACACGGTCGAGCTGAGAAGTAGCGATACGTCCTTTTCCAAGGCGTCAATGGCGGGGTTCTCGCCCTCTAATAGCACAGACTGCGCCTGCTGCGCCGTGGCGACCATGCACACTACGTAGTCCTTACCACGGACGGCGTCGGCGGGCGAAGAGGCGATGAGACCGCCTGCGGACTGAAACCGCTCGAGCGTTGGTGGCCACACGTCGAATCCGGTTACGGGGTACCCTTGCTTCACGAGGTGTGTGGCCATGCCGAAGCCCATGGCGCCTAGGCCTATGAAGGCGATTTCTGGCTTGCTAGCCATTTTTTATGAGTTTTGGTTTATATTTTCGGTCTGAGAGGTATGGGCGTGAGGTGTATGTATGTAAAGATCAAAGTTCGTTCGTGTATTCGTTAAATGTGAAATTTGATGAGACCGACTATGGATGATCACGATGATGTGAGTAGTAACCGAGTAGAAAGTAGTATGCTCTATAGTAGGATCGCAAGTTAGATCCAGATGCAACGCTTGTTGGAGAGAGACGCGACTTACACACATAGAGAGGACCTAGACGGAGAAATGATGTTTCTTGTTTGCCGAACAGACACAGCGTCTGAACGTCACCGAATCCTACCGACAAGCTCAACTTACATATGTAACGATATACATTATACATACATACAGGCTGAATGAATGGGGGGGCAATTGGGGGAAATGTATACAACACTCTTGATCCCCCTTCGACCTTGATGTCTCTTCCAGGTTGCAGAAAGGCCCGAAGAATTCAAGAACGTTATTTTACCGTTCACCAACGAACCGATACGGTATACCGAAAGAGATTTCATTCATTTTCACCTTCAATTTACTTCAGCTTATTTTTGATACGAAAGTAACTATTTTTGAACCCGATTACCATAATGGCCGACGCTTACCTTTACTAGGAAAAACAAAAGAACTAAAGAAAAATTCAAGGAATGACGCATGACGGAGAGCGGATGGTAGATTGCGAATAACACAACATAACTTCGGGAATCCATGTCCTTACCCAGCGATCTCGGGCAAACTCGATCGCGCCTCTATGTAGGTACATACTGTAGATTAGGTTAGCAACTTTCTTCTCACTCACATGTTCCTTTGCCGAATTGCTCTTTTTCTCATATGCTCGTGAACGACCTTAGCACTAGGTATCCTTCTTGACTACTACTAGTAATACACTTACTATGCTTAGCTTTTGTTAGCGGAAATAATTCCCTGCCTGCTAGTGGTAAAAGTGAAAATTAATTCCCTGCTCCAACTTTCTCCCTTTCTCCCCCATCCGTTCTCCTCTTCCCCTCCCCCTCTATCCACCCCTATTTTTCCCTTCTTTTCCCCTCATCGATCCTTTCTTCCGGGCATGGGAACGCTTCCTTTACTGTGCTGTACCTAGTGCTACAATAGAATGGACTTTTGATTTTTTCAGTCTTGATCTTATTTTGCCATCGATCTCTCATATCACTTCTACTGTCAAATCCACATAGTTAAATGTAGTCTAGAGTAAGGTGTCTCCTATCTGGCTAGCTTCGGCGTTCGAGCAATCTGATTTACCTATCTGGTTAACCCGAAAGTACGCTCGTTGAAAATGCGGGATGTGTATCTATACATACATGTGTAAATAGCTCTAGTTTAGCCAGGACTTCCGCGTTTTAATTAGCTTCCGCTGCGGTGGACTGACTGACGGACTTCTTGCCTGTCACATTTCCTAGGCGTGCAGTACGTAACTTTACTTTACCCCACGTTAGTGGAGTAGCCCTTTGTGCCGACTCCTATTTGGTTCCTTGGGGATAATGGCACTAGTACAGTAAATTTGGGGGGAAAGGGAGGTAAAGGAAAAAAAAGAAGAATTTGGTGGTAGTGACAATGGTTAGTTAGATGATAGTAAGGACGATGATGTAGTACCTAGCTTAAGTAGTTAGTTTTTTTGATCCCGAGGGTAGGTAGAAAGAATTGGAGTTTGAAACAAAAACCTACGTGCCGTTAATCCATTGCCTTCATTACCCATCTATACCCACCTAGATAGAAACTGACTGTATTCTGGGTTAAAGAGTTGTCTGTATACATCCTTTGCATCTCCTAGTAAAGAGACTTACATCTTCTTACTGCTTTTCTCTCAAACCTGGAAACCAAACCGTAAAGAAACAAACACATAAATCAAAATGGTCCGACCACCTCTATCCGAGAACAGGACGATGAAGATCCTGAACGCGGCCCGCGAAGGCGGGTACGGTGTACCGGGCATGTGCTGCTACAACATCGAATCCATAATCGCCACCGTGCGCGCAGCCGAGGCGGCCAACTCGCCCGCCATGGTCCTCTTGTTTCCCTGGGCCATCGAATACGCGGGCGAGGCCCTGGTGCGCGCCGCCGCCAACGCTGCGCACTCCGCCCGCGTCCCCGTATCCCTACACCTCGACCACGCTCAGACGCCCGACCTAGTGCGCAGGGCCGCAGACGTCGAGGACGGCTTCGACAGCATCATGTGCGACATGTCGCACTACGAGAAGGAAGAGAACCTCGCCCTGACGCGCGAGTTGGCGGCGTACTGCCACGAGCGTGGCATAGCCGCCGAGGCGGAACCGGGCCGTATCGAGGGCGGCGAGGACGGCGTCGCCGAGACGGCTGACTTAGAAGCCGTGCTCACGACCCCCGAGCAGGCAGAGGAGTTCGTGGCCACGGGCATCGAGATGCTTGCGCCCGCATTCGGAAACGTGCACGGCGAGTACGGACCCCGGGGTATCAGACTCGAGTACGGTCGCTTGGAAGCGATCAACAAGGCCGTTGGGGACAGGGTCAGGCTCGTGCTGCACGGTGCCGACCCCTTCGATGAGGATATCTTCCAGCGATGTATCCGTGCCGGTGTCTCTAAGATCAATATTAATAAGGGCATGAATAAGCACTATGCTGCTGTTCAGGAGCAGATGACGGGCAAGCCCCTGACGAGCGTCATTGAGGCCGGTACGGAGGCGATGCAGAAGGCCATTGAGAAGTATATGCATGAGCTTGGCAGTGCGGGTAAGGCGGTGCCAGAATAACTGCGTGTACCTATTATGAGTAGATAATTTATCTCTTGGCTACTTTGGTAATTCAATCTTGATGTGAAGTTGTCGTCGTTGTCGTTTGAAATGTGACTTGTAGGGTTCTGTTGGCCGTCTTACTTGCATAAGCATTTGAGCCAATTAACACGTAGAGGCTATACAGAAGTGAACAGCAATCGAGGCAATGAATGGTACGATATATAAATTTAGAGAGGGTTCTTTTTCTTCAATTAACCTTAATTATAACGTGATGAAAAGAGCCGCGGGGAATTGAAGGGCTCATATATACATAGCTCTAGTCTAAGACGGAACGCTCTTGGAGAGTGGTTTGAATGTTAGAAAAATTAACATAATACTAGAATACTACGATGAATCGCTAAATACAGAAAATTACCCGAGAAAGTATAACAAAACACGTCCAGTTCACTTCATTACATAGCCTAGATACCCGGAGTTCCGTCTCGCTCTGTCTTTAGAGTCCCTCCTGCAGCCCCTTAATAACGACCATGGCACCCCAGGCGCCCGGATCAGGAGGCAAGCCGCTGCCGTTCGTCTTCTCGCCGGCACCCACGTACGTAGCCCGTCCAAGTCTAGGCTTCAGCGTCTTTGTCTTCTCTGCGCCGGCAACGGCAGCCTCGACGCCTTCGTCAAAGCTTCCATTCGCCGCCAGACCCTCGGCGAACGGGATCAGGGTGTCCATGACGGTGCGGTCGCCTACCTTGGCGGGTGTATACCGTGTCAGACTGTCGAGTGCAGCACGCACGGCCGCGGCCCAGAGCTTGGAAATGTTTCCCTCCTTCGCCAATAATGAGAAATTGTCCACGAGCGCCGTGCGCAGCGCCACGAAGAAAATTCCCAGGATGCCGCCGAGCGTGCCGCCCATCTTGCCCTCCAGGATCTCCTCTACCTCCAGCAACACGGTGCCAACGGAGCCGGTGCTCGCGATCTTCTTGGTGTCGAGCGCTTGCAGCAAATACGTTGCGCCCGTCTTGAGCGTCTCGCCGCAGTCGCCGTCACCCATGACGGTGTCCCAACGCGTGAGGTCCGGCTCCGCCTCGATGAGCCTCTGGCACGCAGTGCGTAGCATCCGATCAAGCAATCCCGGGTCGATCTTGAGGTCTGTGGCGTCATCGATGACGTGGTGGGGCGCTGGTGGGGACTGTACGATCTGCTCCTTTCGCGACCGCAGTCTGGCATGTGCCTGTGAGCCTGCCATGGACTCCCAGTGTGTGTTGGTGCGGGCGTCAAAGAAGCCCTTAATCTCGTCGATCGAGTACGAGCAGTTTCGTGCGGCCGCGGAGACATTTACAACGGAGACGGAGAAGGCCGGTGCATTCAGCGAAGTCTCGAGGAATCCCGATATCACGCGCACAGGGGTGATCTTCCACTGCGTGTCCATCTGCTCTAGCAGCTCATCCACTAGCGCCCCCATCTCAAGGTACGACATGCCGCCAAAGTTGCTCACGAGGAGCGCGATCTCGTCGCCCTCATGGAAATTGACGTACCCGCGAATAGGATCTGTCTCATCTAACAGATACTTCAGGATCGTCTTGACCAGATCTTCCGGTGAAGGAATGGGGGACAATGTTTTATAGCCGGGCTCATTGTGGGGCCCGGTGCCGATCTCTAGCTCGTCCGCCTTGGTATGAGCGTGTTCTGTCCGTCCCGGCACGTGGCAGTGATCCAGCGTGACTGCAATCGAGACGATCTGCTGCGAGAAAGCCACACCCAGATCGTAAACTTGGTCAAGAGATGCGCCTGCGCCCGAAGCAGCGCCCATCACTTTCAATACACCGAGCTGCCCCGCCAGACCTCGACGTCCTACCAGAGTACCGTTTTTACCAACGGAGACGTCGTCGCCGCAGATGATCATCCTGCACTTATGACCTTTCGCATTGGCCTTCTCGGCCGCCAGACCGAAATGCAGGCAGTCACCGGTGTAATTGGTAACCACCAGAATAGTGCCTTCGTCCGAAGGGACGGCGTCAATGCCGGCCAAGATCTGCTTAGTGCTAGGAGAAGCAAATATGTCGCCGGCTACAGAGGCCGCCAGCATGTTGTGACCTACATAGCCAGACCAGGCAGGTTCATGACCCGAGCCACCACCACTAATGATTGAGACTGTTGATCTGTCATACTCGGTATTATACACCACCCTATTCGACTGGTCGAAGGCAAGAGCAGGATTGTAAGCGATGAGGCCACGGATGCCCTTGTTGACGAGACCGTCTAAGGAATTGTAAAGATGGCGCTTCGACATGATAGGGGGAAGGGTGGTTTTATTCTGTTGTAATGAGGTCGATAAATTATGAGAGCGAGTGGAAGACACGAGAGATCTTTCAAAAGTATAACGACTACAAAAGCAGTCGGTGTAAAGGAAGGAGGTTATTCACCTGACCCGCGTAGGCGTCACACAACGAACGAGTAAAAAGGTGTGAACAATGACGTTAAGCAAGTTAAGGTGAGGTGTGTGTGTGCCGCGTCTGCCGAGTGTACGATCTGAGCCAGCGCAGGTAGGTAATATAAGTCGAGGGAGCAATTAAGATTTGCATGCGGAGTTACATATGGAGAGGAAGTCTGGTACAGCGTCAAGGGGCAATGAACGAATCGGGGAAGCTTATAGACACGCAAGGGCAGGTTGGCGGTACCACAGACCACGTCTAGACATTACCTATTCCTTGCCCCTTTGACGAGAGAGCGACAGGACTCCCGCTCCCGGCAGCGTCTAACACTGACGCCAACAAAAAGGCTCACCATCATAACGGTAAACCGGCGATTGCGGCCGGTAGTACAGTTACTAACCAGCTCGTATCGTATGGAGCATGGAGAATTGAGAATAGGCATTCCGATGGACTGTGATGGAAAAGACTTCCTTTAGAAAAGCCATTAAGTACCTGGACTCTGCTAGCACCGGCTCGTGAGGAGACTAGTTTAGGTAGGTTAGGTACTGTCCGTAGGTAAAGGCGGGAATCTGACAGCTAGTGGCCGAGTTCTGTAAGCCATGTGCTGTGATCATGATTATGGAATCGCTCTAGTTTCTGTCATCCTGCGCCTGAAAGAATCGAAGCCTGGACCCAACATCGTGGATACAATCAATCGGTGGGGGAACAGCAATTAGACGGCCGTTGGAGATGCCGGCGGCTTCGAGACGATCCGGACCCCTGGAAGCAACAAAGAACATCCCGGTCGTCCTAAGCACCCCAGACATATTTTGCCCTATTTTAGGAAGGAGGGGCAGGCGTTGCATGCACGCATAACACTTAGTATCTGTAAGGTAATGCGAATAGGTGGTAGATGGTAGGTGGACAAAGAGCCTGGGAAAGACTGGGGAAATGACTGGACTTCGTCGAGGGTAAACTGCTAAACTGGTAAATAGGTGGGGAGCTTGGTAAGGCTTGGCTTTGCTTGAAGGTGTTGTATTGGGGGGGTATTTTAACCAGCGGAATTCCCAAACAGGAAACCCGATCACCACCTTACGGCAATACTGTCGCGCTGTAGAGATTTCGTGTAGTGATTCTTAGGCAGTAGCTACCAAGTAGACGACCTAACGAGTGTTCTAGCAGGCTATAGTCGAATTTCTCCCTGCCCCTATACCACGGTACCTGTACAGAGATCACAAGCCCAAGAAAATCTGCTGACAGTTCCTGTGGCATGGCGCGGGACGCCGGTACCGCGAACGGGGATGTTACCGTAGTGCTACGGTAGCATCGGGCGTTATATTCTTGGAAAGGATTGGAATCGCCTATAGTGCCTCGTGCTAGATTATCCCGAGTTGCATATTTGAGACATGGCTGTCATGACAAAGAGTGAGACACATAGCAGCGTCGTACTCGATACTCTTCCATTTGCCTGAGTGATACCTTCGAGATTTTCGAGCTTCGTGATAAGAGTTGCTGCCCAATCGCGATTTTTTTTATATACTAGATTTCTTCGACATAGACAAGATGGCCGCCCCTAAATGGAGAATAGCCATGGCTGCAGATGTAAGGATATACCAACTTGGACGGAGCTTGTCCCTACGAGGCTGGAAGGCAGCTGATCAAACGTTGGATAGGACTAACATACTTCTCTAGGACGCTGGCGTCAGCTACAAAAACAAAATCAAGGGCGACTTCGAGAACGACCCCCGCGTCGAGTCCATCATAGACGTCGGTAGTCTGACCGTCGACGACAAGACAGCCTACCCTCACCGCGCCGCAGCCGCCGCGCAACTCGTGGCCGATGGCAAGGTCGACCGCGCCCTGCTCATCTGCGGGACCGGTCTCGGCGTCGCTATCAGCGCCAACAAGATCAAGGGCGTCCGCGCCGTGACCGCCCACGACAGCTTCTCCGTCGAGCGCGCCGTCCTCAGCAATAACGCCCAGGTGCTATGTATGGGCGAGCGCGTTATCGGACTTGAGCTGGCCCGCCGCTTGGCGAAGGAGTGGCTTGGTTATGTTTTTGATACATCCAGTGCCAGTGCTGCCAAGGTTGCGGTGATCGATGAGTTAGAAAAGAGCTTGTGATGCGGTTTCTCCCGGGAGGATGTCGTCTAAATGAAAGTCAAAAAGGAGTTTTTATACCTAAATAATGCGATACGAAAAGCCAAAGAGTCAGCGATCCATTTGTTTTGTTGCTACTTCACTCTAATACTAGGACTACACGATGCCAATTGAATCTACACGATCTTAACGGCGAAGATGTTGTAGATTTGGCTCACAGATTCTTGGTAGCGAACACATAGTCCAGACTCTCGCACATCAGGTTGACCCCTGAACATAATCATGTAGATAGATCCGTTATTTGGCGTGGTGCTGTAGTATGTTCCACGACTTACACGATCTCCACTTCTCAGAACTCGGAAATACAACTCCAATTAATTAATAATATCATACAACAAATACTCCTGGATTTCACAACTCGCGCTGCTACAGGTCCGAAGCTAAGCTTGAATTAAGTGATTAGTAGTTCGATTTAAGCATATGCTGCATATGCCCTTTGGACTAATCAGAGCAGTCTACCAAGTTTCCGGGCGCGGCATAAACACGTGCGGACGAATAGCACCTTGGAAAGGGATCCCTGGTATAAGTCCACCTTCACTCGTCTAACATCGTCACAACCAATACCTCAGCAAGAAGTTCTCTGCTTGGTTCAACTCTAATCAAAAAAAGAAGAAAAAACATATACAACATATTCACATACCTAGGTACCCCCATAGATATCATTATAACTACTTCATTCTACAAGTTACAACTGAACATCAAAACAGCCGCCATCATGACCCCTCCATCACCACCCCGCCGCCTCATCGGCGTCTCCACAAAGATGTACTTCTCCTTTGCGCGCACAACCGAATACATAAAAACACTGCATCAACTCCTCTCTTCACTTCCTTCAGAAACAATCTCAGCAATCAAAGACACCACGGACGTATTCGTGATCCCAGACCACGTATCACTCGTATCCGTGATCCAACAACTGCGCACTTCCTCCCCCTCCTCTTTGAAGGTCTTAGTCGGCGCACAAGACGCCTACCACGAAGACGCCGGCGCATACACAGGCGAGGTATCGCCCGCCGTATTGGCAGAAGTAGGCTGTTCCCTCCTCGAGCTCAACCACGCGGAGCGCAGACGCCTCTTCGGGGAGACGGACGAGAGCACCGCGCTCAAGGTCGCCGCTGCTTCCAGGAACGGTCTCGTGCCCCTTATTTGTGTCGGCGAGAGGAATAAGCCGCCTGTCGTGTCTACTACCACCTTGGACACGACAACAAGCGGGGAGGGAGAGGAAATTCTAGACGTAAAAGCAGCACTGCCCGAAATCCACTCCCAGATCTCAACGGCGCTGTCCTCGCTCCCGGCGGACTCGCCCGTAATTCTCGCCTACGAGCCTGTGTGGGCTATAGGCGCGCCCGCACCCGCTAGTCCCTCCTACGTCGTCTCGGTCGCGAGAGAAATTCGCAAGTTGGATTGCCTGCGCGGTAGGGGTGGTAGCAGTGGTAATAGTAATAATGTCCGCATCCTGTACGGAGGCAGTGCTGGACCGGGGCTGTTTGAGCATTTGAAGACGGATCTGGATGGCTTGTTCTTGGGGAGGTTTGCACATGACCCCGAGATGTTTGTCAAGACTATTGTTGAGGTTGGTACTGCGTAGGGGGCCAGCGAAGAGGGAGGGGATATAGAATGCACGGCATTGCTCAAGGAATTAGGTTACCAAAATCGAATACCTACGTCGAATACTGGTGCAGTACGGCATAGGGAGAAAGGATGGAGATAGAACAGAGGACGAACTCTCTAGATTTGGTTGAGAAAACAGTGCGTAGTCTGGAATCTACCTCACCCAGACACTGATGTCTATGTATCTAATGTCTATGTATCTACTAACGTGGTCCACTTTTGACGCGTACGAGCATCCGAGCACACCAAGCACATGGGGAAAAGAACCCTTACCTAGAGAGCTTGACGTTATCTAATAAGCCACTGATTTTGAAAGACATGAGCGAGGGAAGTAATATCAACCTCATATAGACAAACGCACCAACCCACATGTCGACAAAAGCCGCTTGTGTATTCTACTCTACTTCTCAAACAAACCAAATTTGAGCAGTAGATAGTACCAAGTATATACAGATTCATTCTCCCTTCCCTTCTCTTCCCCTTCCCCTTCCCCTTCCCCTTCCCATCATTCCGTGTTTCAATCATGCATAGATAGATGGAGAACCCCCTCATATTCCTATCCTCTCATTCTCCCTCGTCATGGGGTATTCTCGTGGTATTCTTCGAATCAAATCTTATATAGTCTTTCTTTCTTTCCCCTTCCGTTTCATGATGAATTCATGGTATCGTATGTATTTTCCAAATTCGCCCCAAGCTATGATATGATATTATTCCATCCGTCCGTCATTATGTAAAGTAGGTGGACGGGCACTAATAATATGTGGAGTGAAGCGCGGAAAGAATTCGTTACAAGAAGGGTCTTATTTTATGCAATAGATAGATGAATGGCTGGCGAAGGTATCTTCCATGAAAAAGCGGCAATGTTTGAGGCAGGGGAAGATGGATGAATAGAGGCATATCTTGTAGTTGAAGTTTAGATAATGTGGACGCATCGCAGGTAGGCTTCGAGAATGTCAAGTTGGAGTTTCTAGCTGAGAACCCATTCACTACCCCTCTTCACGAACTTGTCAAGGAGCATGCCCAAGTCGGCCAGTACGAAGCGACAGATGTAAAACCCGAAGAACTCCGCGGCGTGTCTGGTGCACAGCTCGAGCCCAACTTGTGTCTTGTCGGCATGACGCAAGCCAGGGTCGTCAACTTGGCGCGCGATTTGATCTGATCACCCGTTAGTCTACATTGCCATCGGGTGTAGTTACTTGCCATGTGGAAATGAAACTCACCAACTGTTTGCGCAGCATCGAACAAACGCGCCAAGCTGGCCATGTAGTTCGCATTGGGACCGTCAAACTTGACCGAAGTAACATCTCTCTTAACAGACCTACTGCTGGGATGGGCTACCATCGGCAAACTTGGCATGGAGCCACCTGGACTGACCACATCTTTTTCCGTAAGCCCAGAAACGGCTGTACTGGATCCGTTCGCACCGGTCTTGACGCCGTACGCGCCCGCTAGGTTGACAGCAGATCCTTTGCTCCTTAGTCGGCGCCAACTGAATGCACCGCTCTTGACACTGACACTGTTATTCCTCGGGATGGGCGGGGGTTCATTCATGCTATCGTCCTTGAAGCTGACCACCCCCTGAGTACCAACTTCGGCGCCGAGCCGTCGTGAAAGGGCAGCCTGCACCGTCTCTAGAATCACTTCCAGGCTTTCCATCTCGTAAAGTAGAGCGTCAGCATCGGTACTGTCGACTCGCCCTAGCTTGAGAAGCGCTGCTGTGAGAAGATCGCACTGCGATACCTTGTCCTCAACGTTGCGGAGTTTGACGCCCTTGACTCTCCAAGCGTCCCGGGGAACGAAGAGCCGGTTGCTTAAATATCCGCCTCGCGGGTGAGCCAAGGTCTGGTAAAGGGCTCGCATCAACCAGAAGGGTCGGAGCATGGCGTCGGACGGACAGGGTTCAAGTGGTAGTGGGATGTCTGGGCTTTGGTGGTGATGATGACGGCTAGAGCTAGGTGAATCTACTAGATGGAAGTCGGTATCGAACAGCGACAGTCCAGCAAGGCTTCCGCCCATCTTCTCCGCGAAAGCCGTCACGATGGGAGTGGGTAAGACCGGCATCATCGGTTGCCGAGAGACAGATGTATTGGAAATTTGTCGGCTTAAGGGTGTCATCGGTGATGGGTCATGTTCGTCGATGTGTGATGTAGATAGCTGCCGTGACTTCAAAGACTTCAAACTAGAAGAGGAGAAGTTCTTGCGCATGCCCGGCGGCACAGATGTCGGAGAACCGGTATCATACTCCTCGTCATGGTCAGACAGAGGACTCATGGGCACTGCAGCATCAGCGGGGCTGACCCCCCTGACTGGTGATGACGGAGCTAGCGAGGAAAATGGTCCTCGAGTCGAAGTCGCTGAAAGAGCTTGTCTCTGTTGGGCAATGTAACCACCCGTGGGCTTTGAGAACAGGCCCGATGATGTAGTCATAGGTGGCGGGGGCATGGTAGGCGGAGGTCCGAGTTTGGAGGTCTCGATCTTGAGCTGCTTCGTGTTCTGGGAGGAAACGCGGCGATTGCGCATGCCTGCCGCGGAGGACAACCGATTGACCGGTGGCTGAGGCAATGACTGCGTGGGCGGCGGCATAGAAGGCGGGGAAGACGCGCTAATAATGCCCGGTAACGCCATCTCGCTCACTGTCGAAAGTGTTGTGGTCCCTGTTGGCGGGTTCGATTGCATTGAGCTGTGCCATGTTCGCGACGTTAAACCACTAGAGTCCGACTCCCTAGGAACGCTGGATTGATATCTGGAATTCTGATTGAGAGTGAAGTCCTCCATCACATAACCCCTGGTCATCTCCTCTAGCATGCGCTCCTCTTCTTCGTCCGAGTCGTTGGCATCGAAGAAGCCACCACCATACGTCTGTGGCTCTTGGCTGAGTGACATTTGCCTCTGTCGTTCGTACTCGCGCGCAGCCTCTATCGCCGCTTCCCGTTCGGTTTCACGTACACGTTCCCTTGCCAGCTCGACCTTCCGCATAGATAGTGCCATGCTGTCATCCTCAGCTTCGCTGTAAGCTGTAGCAGACGGTTCCAGGAGTTCATATCCGTCATCGTAGGCGGCTTCTACAGCCGCATCCAACGCAGCATCGAACTCGGCCTCTGTGTCCCCGCTAGGCTGGCGAATATGTTTCCTATTAATCCGTGACGAAGACCTAGAGTGCACCGATGAGCCTGCAGAACCCCCGGATTCGTTGATGGGGTCTAGCCACGATGCTGATTCGTGGCTGAGGTTTCGCCTATGTGACCGATATTCGACCGCCGTGGCAAGCCGCTCCCTTTCTGCGGCTAGAGAAAAGTCTTGCCGTACGACAGGCTCGGGACTCGGTAGTTTTGCAGCGGGTGACGTAGATCGGAAAGGGGATAATGGGGCCGGCAAGAATCCATTGCCGGAGCGGGGTATTGTTAACGACCCTCCTTCAAAGTTGCGGCGTAACGGAGGCCCGGAGAAGGAAGGCTGGAATGAGCTGGCGTCTGCACCACGTGAAAAGTCGCTATATGTCGTAGCCGGATCGGATGATGCAGGCGTGGCACTGGACGAAACCTGGGGGCTCGGTGACTCATCCCTGTTTGACCTCGTGATTGTTGCTGCGTCAGACTGATTATCAACTCCGGCCAGCTGTATCTGTACTCCATGGTAATCAAGACTGTCGGGCCTCGCAGGTAATGCTTTATCCTCCTGCGGGTTAACAGGAACCAGCGCGTCCAACTCCTCTATACGGCTCGTGTATGTACGTCGCTAGTAGATGCGTTGTTAGTCAATGTTTTACGGTCATCACTTTATGTCTATCTGCAACAACTTACGATAGCTTCGAGCTTTCTCCTGTCATCCTCGCCATTTGTCCTAGCAAGAACCTGTTGTAATAGTTCACAAGCTTCTATGTACGCAGCTCTCGCGGTACTGTAGTTCTGGGCGTTATCCAGCTGGACAGCAGTATTGGCCTTGTTGAGTGCTTTAGAAAGCATGGCCTTCTGCGAGGGCTTGGCACTGCGCTCTCTGTTCTTGGTAGAATCGTCGCTTCCTTTTGTGGTCGACCGACTCCTCGAATGGCCCCTCGTTCCCGGTGCAGCATCTCGTTCGCGGTCGCGCGTGACGGGCGCAGGCGGGAGAAGCGTCGTGTTTACGCGCATGGCAGGCGACGCGGTCCTTGCGGGGTTGGACAGGTCACTCCAGAAATAGTCACGCGGCTCGGCATTGGCGTTTTGGCTTGCGAAGACGGAATTCGGCGTGTTAATAGCAGGACTGGCGCGACTCATGGCACGTGGTGTAGGTGATCCGAGACGGAAGTTGCTCTGGTCCGTGTCGAGAGGCGGCAGTGACACGATGGGAGGTAGGTTCGGCGGGGGCGCGGAGGGCGGTGGCAATGGCGGTCCTGAGAAGTTCTGTCGATCGCTCGCGACAGCACCGCTCCCCGCTGCCGCTCCAAGTCCCGCTGCCGGACGGGAAGCGGAATCGGCGCGGGAACGCGAGCGCGTTTTCGGTGACGTGCTAGTATTGCCCTGCGAAGGACGTCGTTTGTTAAGCTTACGCGGGGAGGAGAAGGTGGGCGGAAGGTTGTCTTGGACCGTGTCGGAGGGTTGCGACAGGAGTCCAATAGAGTCGACACTCATTCGGCGGGAAAATCTCGAGAGCTTTTCTTGCTGGGCTTGCTGTTGTTGGTAATGGTGATAGTCCCAGGCGGACAAGCGACTCGACGCGGTGGACGAAGACCACCTATTCAGGTTTCGCAAGCTGTCCCCAACAGCTCCGATGCTGCTCGAGCGCGAATGAATCCGCTTATGGGCGAGACCGGGACCTGAGCCTGTACCCGAGCCTGTGCTTGAGCCAAGGTCAGGTGTCGAGGCCGAGGTGGGATTGGAGACGGCCGGTCTATTATGGAGATTATTCAAAGGGTCGAGAAACGAAGTCGCGAATTGAGCGTGCGTCGGTGCCTCTCGGATAATGGCATTGGAGGATGACAATGCAGAGTTGACGTTGAATTTGGATTTTGGACTGGAGCTGCGAGTGGAAGTGGGATTTGAGGTGGGATTGGAAGTGGGATTGAGATTGGAATTAGAATTAGGATTGGTAGTCGCGGGAGGTAATGCTGATTGCTCTAGTATAATAGGGGTTATTGGGCGGTTGCTGCTCGACAGGGGTAATTGAGGATTATTGGTGGTCCCGATGATGGTGCTAATCGCCGTGTTGTTGTTGTTGTTGTTGTTGCGGGGCGGCGGTAGCAGAGAGGATACCCTAGGTGGTGCGGTTGGTGGTGAAGTCCGTGTCCTTGTCCAAAGTGGTGATGCCGGCGACCTCGACGTGGAAATGGACTTGGAATGCGTTTGCGTTCTGTTGGTGTTGTAAAAAGCAGAGGAAGAGGCAGCTCGAGGATGCTGTTTGGGCTGTTGCTGCTGTTGCAATGCTCGACTGTAATTTGCGGTAACGCCTGCACTAAAAGCGGTATTGGTCTGGTAGTCGTAGTGGTTTGGTCGGGGTTTGTGTTGGTGGTAGTTCCGGGTATTAAGCTCAATCGGGTCACGGCGGTGGATAGCGGTCGCAGTACCAGTGGTGGGCTCAGTGAATTGATTCAGGTTAGTGGTTGTCGAAGTATCATCGTTCAACCGGCCGTCCGTCAACCTGAAGAAGCTGTGTGCCAGTCGAGATTGGTCCTGCAAGTGGTCCAGATCCGAGTTCTTTTGATTACCATTCTCATTAGCGTCTTGCTTGGAAGGCGAATCATCATCAACCCTCTGCAACTGATAGTCAGCGCCACCACGACTATTACTATTCAAGCCGTCCTTGTCCAATTGCGACGCGCCCGCCCCTCCGTATAATTCATTCTCTGCCTTCAAGTGACTGGCAGGATTGTCTTGTTCTTCGTCGTCGAAATCGTCACGGTCAATGTCGTCGTCAAAATCACTGTTGTCGTCTCCCAGGTAATAATATGAGTTGCCCCCAAGGTCATCCCTTGGCGGCGATCCTGTTGGCGACTGACGTCGTACCTTTTGGTTGTAATGGAAGTTGTTGTGGTTAATATTGGTATTACCGGCCGGGATGCCTGCCTTGAAAGGACCGGGAGCTGCACCAGCGTTTCGATTATGCTCGTGCGCCTGTGCTTGTGCCTGTGCTTGTGTTTGTGCGTATGGGTGTGCAGCCTCCCGTGCAGGTTCCCGTCCCTGATGCTCGCTTCTGGAAATTTCCCGCTTGCGGTTATAGGTATAAGTATTATGACCACCACCACCACCACCACCACTACTACTACCCGCAAACGATGTGAAAGACGTCGCGGGCGGTGGATAATCGTCCGTGTCGGGCAGTATCGGTCGTCGGGACTGTGAAAGGGGATGGCCAGCGAGGTGGGTCGTACCTATGGACGAGGACGATGGTATCGATGTCGTACTCGAATACGCCGTGCTCGCGAACGACTTCGGTTGGGACATGATGCTATTTGGCTTCAATGCTTGGTCTTCGTGGTGTCTTCCGCACTCCGCTAATAGTAATGCGACTCAATGCCGTTTGATTCCCCTTCCCCGTGGTATTTGTCTGTTCCGTCCCTCGCTAGGTAGTAACCTGCCCCCCGTGTGATCTTACACATAACCTACACACCTATACGTATAAACGTATACATCTGGTGCTTAATAACCCCGTCAACACCTACCGCCGAGTCTCTATTGGTATGTATTCCAAGTTGATTTCCCCGGTCTATATTGGTTAGATAAGCTTCCGGGAAGAGGATAGCGACTGATCGGCAGGGAATAGAATAATGATGTGGAAGATATACTTTTCCGAGGTGTATGAGGCGGATTCGAGCTTTCTCCTCCTTGGCGTATCCGATCCTGAAACACTTCTCTTCGAAATATAAAATCGAGTTGGTAGTCCGCAAAGAGACGAAAGAAAGAGAAGAAGACCGACTCTACCAGCTACTGTACGTACTTTACTTACTTTACAGCGGCCGTTTAGACAACAAGGGGTGTTCTTAAAGAGACCCTCTTGCATCCACCGTGGTGGTAACCGTAAGAATCCTACCCCTTCACAAGGAAGAAATGGCCGGAGGCGGTGTCGAAAATCACGTCTACTCAGATAAGTATTCAAGTGGCGGCGTATCTTTTTCGCTCTTTGCTTTTTAAAGGTCTGGACATAGGCGGAAAGATCAATATCATTTTTCGGACTGCCCAGCATATCTATTTTTGCGTCATTACACACCTCGACTAGAGTCTCTCGTTCGTCTTTTACTGTAGAATTCACACTTCGATATGGAGATACCGTAACATGTGGGTACATGTCTGTTGAGCTTGTACGACTCCCTGAACTTCCAGAAGCACTGACATGTATACTGAATACGCTGTGTTACGACCACATCCTATTCTTGGTATGTAACAATGCATGCCACGGAAGGGTAGCGGTATATCCCTTGCATTTATATGCTACCCCTATTAGATATTTACACTTGCTATATCTGCACATGGGCATATATATTTATTCGGCATTCCTCTGCAAAGAAGAAGCTCGCCGTACCCATCATGAGCAGTTTCTTTTCCGTGTAGGTACCTAATATATCCAAGTACTGTAAAAGAAATTGTCACGATGTCACCTCCGCCGGGTTCATGTGTACTCAGCAACCAGTTCTTTTCCTGAAGGATTAGCGGTAGACCATTGACGATCCAGGCAACCTCTACTAGGCACCAGACAGAAACGGCTATGACTAACGTCGATTGGGGAATAGCGGATCATGGTCGAAATCGAGGGGGCGTAGAAATCTAACCAAGGAGGGTTTAGATATACGGCGATAGCTAGAGCGGATCGGCTCAGTCCATTCATAGTCGAGCGCGCACGACGCAAGATCCAGGGGTAAGGAAGCCAAAAAAAAAGTCGAAGGGGGAAAGTTCAAAGGACCCTTGTCGTGCGCCTTCGCCTGTGTGTGGTAAAACCGCTTCGCTGCCACAGGACAACCCCCAAGGACGAAACCGTCCATAAACCTTGTTCTTAACCCCTGTCGGAATGTCAGAACCCATGTCCCATTCCAAGCCTACATATGTAGTACACTATTTTGTAGCTGCCTATCTTCTCACCGTTGAATTCGGGGACCACATAATCTGTACTCATCCACCTCCTTTTTATAATTTCAACCTTCTTGTTACGATATGGTTGTTAGCGAGCGATGCGTATTTCTAGCCTGTGACGGACATGTTCTTCTTCCGCCCGTAGTATATGATAGCGAGGGCAATTTAATAAAAGCCAGTGCGACAATGGTCTCGCGCCTGTCATGCTTGTACTCTATACAGTTGTTGAAATAAAATTACATAAGATCCTTACCAGGTAGGAAGTCTATTTCTGCCGTAAAAAGGACATACCTAATAGGCTCAACCGGCCACACGGCCGTTGCGAACATTACCAGCCCACCCTAGGTATGTACAGCATACCAAGACCCTCTTAATTCCCCAGCCCCAACGGCGAGACTACGGTGAATACACATCCTGCCTACCACCCATCACGACAGGTAAAATATCTACATACCCCTTTCTACGTTATGCTGTCGACCAGCTGGATGTTCGGTCAGCTGATGACAGACCACTTCATGTCATGAGTGCTGACTGATATCGCTTCGCTCAGACCAAGGTCCAACCTGCCTTGTCGATCGTTTAACAATCATCTAGGTTAAGTACCTACAGCTTTTTGAATAGAGGCTGTATCAATGCTCAATCGAGGCTCTTATCAGAATGTCGATCACTACGGCTAACTGCCGCTGTGGCTATTAGCCGTTGTATGGCTGTAAGTTAGGTATTCGCAGTTAGCTGTCGTCATACTTTGTAATTACCTAAGTACGGTACTGGTACTGGAAGGTTTCGTAACCAAATTAAACTAACCTAGGCAGGCAGAGTTGGCTCGAGATGCGTCCCCAAACAGAGCCGTAATTGGTGAGCTAAAACATACCTACTTACCTATTGCATACAGCCCAGTTCATGCAGAACACACCTCAAGCACGTGGGCATGTCTACTGTGTGTAGTAGGCGGGTTACGATGGGTGCTCGTAGCGTGGTTAGCTTCCAACATGGAGGCGACCAATGTGCGATACCGTATCCGCCACCGTCCATACGTAAAAGTCTACAGTATGCTCTAGGTGCTACAGACCAAACACACCAGCCCAGCCAGCCCTGTGTGCAATAGTCAAAATCGGATGTTCCAGCTGGACGATGTGGCTGGCTCACATGTATATCTTCAGGGGGTTGGGGGCCGCGAAGGCGAGAAGTGGGGGGAATAAAATGCCAGGTTTTCCGGCTCGACTCGGATATTTTCAACACGCACAAAAGCACAATATCGTTCACCACACGTGTCAATGTAGTATGGATAAAGTCTATATGCCGTACATACTTATCCACTATCTCTTTCTGTAATCGGTTTATCTAGTACTGTAGTATTCAATATGCCGTACCCGCGCGTGAGGAAATGGTACGCTGCAGGAGCCTCTGGATTGTGATACGTAACCTCCGTCTTCTTCTGTCACGGGAGACGTTTCGTTTCTTTATTCGAAGAAAGTGTTACCGTTTTTTGCCCCCATCACTACTTAATCCAACGAGCCTTACCGAAAGATTCTATACCATACAGAATCAGAATCCTTGATAAGACATCCAACAGGCATCTATCCAGCATTCGGTGATAACACGAAGGAAGAAAAAACCGGCTCATCAAACTCTGCTTGTTTCAATTATCTCGTCATCCTCCACAAAATAACTACTAACTAGTCGACTACGCGGCTAAAATTTTCCCCTTTTGCTTCCTTTTTCTACCGGAATCTTGGAACCCCAAACCCGTAGAAACAAAGCACAAGGAGGATTCATGGACAAGACGGAGAATTGCTTATTATTCAGATATTTGTCATTCTATCGGCTCTCACTTCCGTCATCATCGGATGCTGAAACTTGCATTCATAACTTTGTGATACGTATCAGTAGATTCGGAGCTGTTCATTTCATACCATCATAGATATACGAAAACAAGGCTACCGTATCATTAGGCAAAACTTGGCCAGATCGACCTTGGGGTGCTTGTTTGACAGAAGAGCTCGAGACGGGCTATTTGTTTCATTGCTTGATTAATAGGCGTTGTCGGCTGTAAGCCTCAGCCTGCCCTTGAAGCCCGAGTGTTTGACGTAGTCCAACTTCACCAGAGTGTCACACCTCGTTGAAGAGATCGGTAGGCTTAGGTACCTTATTGGCTCCATCTGCCCGGACCGGTGAAACTGTATTTACTCTTAGGTAGTTGCTTCTGCCTTCTGGCGAATGAAAGGCCTTCGGAGTTTACAAAATTACCGAATGTGGTCTCGGAAGCGAGTCAAATGGCATCCGTAATGTGTTTTTCCCTTCCTACCTTCTCCTTCACTGCTCCCTTAGAAATCTCGCGACATCCGGTGCCATTATCTTATGGATGTGCGAGGACCTAGGTTAGATAATAATAATTAGCAGCCGCACCCAACCCAGTACCACAGCAGAGACCAGGGAGAGAGGGGTTCTTACATATGTCCTGAGTTATACCAGAAATAGTGATCAAGCGGGAGACAACCATGCGCCTCGGGGTTCATCAAAACATCAGGGTCCGCATAGTCCTGACAGAAAGACGTCGTGTTTCTAATCCCGTACCTGATCGGATTATCCAAGACGCCGTTCAGGAACGCATTCGCATCGTAGACCATAGTATGAGCATCCCTACGCTGAACGGCCAAGTCCTGGCTATGTCTTAATAGGCTCTCGTTCCACCATGTAATCATCGTCTTGTTAGGCAACGGGTTCTCCGTCACCAGATTCGCGGCAGTCCGGTCAAGAGGGGGGAGGTTGACGAATAAAAAATTCTTATAACCAGCATCGTACATCGGCCGCACGCTCTGCGCGAACACGGTACTGATCAGGGTGTCGTAGAATAAGGGGAAAGAAACATTCGTGAATTTCGACGAGTCGTTGATATCGTTTATCCCTATCCAAAGAGCTACTAATGCCCGTGACTTATTTATGCGCTTCCCGAGCACGGGCTCCGCATATGTCAGGTATTGCTGCGTCTGGTTGACGAGCGGAGTGGTGAAGTCGTGATGCTGCCGGAGAAATTTTACGGATACATCCGCCCCCGCGAATGCGAAGTCCCAGAGCTGTAAGTCGCATTCGAGAGGTGAGGTCTCCCCCGGGTTTAGACCGCACCCGGTCAAATATTCGACCCAGTTTGGTCCACCCTCGGCCGTCCCCGTGAAGTTCTGCACGATCTTGTTCGTGAAGAGTTGTTTGGGCGTGAAGCTGAAGTCAGCGGGCAGGTAGCTGCCGATGAAGGAGAAGCCTGGGTATCCTGCTGTTCCTTGCACGTATGTGTATGAGTCACCGAATGCTATCCTAGATGACAGTCAGATATGAATAGGATGTATAACGGGTGTGCGATATGACGAGGCTTTTTCACTGACATGTATTTCGTATCCCCCCAGATGAAGTTGGACTTGGGAAGGATATGTGCCGCGCAGGATATTGAAGCGACAGCCCATACGGACGATAAGTACTTGAAGGTTACCATTGCTGTGGCTTCCGAGTCGATGCTTAATAAAACCTACCCTCCACAAATTATAAAGCTACAAACAGCAACACAATATGTGATGAAGATTGAATGTTGTATCGTGAGTATAGTATATATTGCTCTTCGTTTGGCGTAGCTAAACTTCTATGATTCACGATACATAGAAATTCTAGACCAGCCGGTGTCTCATTGGTGGAATTAGAGTAGCATCCTATCACTTTCGGGATGAATGCATTCCCTTGACTGCTATCACTTCTCCGCACGATGCCTTACCGACGCGGGGGATTCATCTTCCACAGCTCTAGGCCGTTCGGAATATTATAGGAGTCTGACTATAGCGGTTTTCTCTTTATTAGTCGGGGTTATCTAAGTGCTTTATATACAATGCAGCAATGATAATGGCCCGCTTCGTGCCGGAGTCAGCGGGTAGCCGGCTGACAGACCTGCATCGGCACTCGTTTGGTTACGGCTTTTGGTGACGACAGCTCCGACGATTCGGTCTTCGGAAAGCGAACTTGTACCCATTAATAGTACGGTAACTTGCGTCTGCGTGGAACCACAATTCTGACAACATCAACGAACGTGTACGTGTGCCTCCTCTAGCTCTCTTTCTTTCGTGCTTCCCTCGGGCCTTAATAACGATTGGCTAGGCCGTTTATGCTGTGTATTGTTGCTCATGCGAATCTACCAATTCTCGCATACCTAAGTATTTCAGCTTGTCGCGTGGCGTCTTGCGTTGCATTATCGCGCATCCGCTGAGCGAGTGGCTGAACAATTACCGAAGGGGTCATAGACTGACTTTGGCGAGAAGAGGTGCACACACTTATGTATGAGGAGACACGCAAGGCTCTCCCGCATAAACATAAGCGACGGATGCCGCTTTAGCGGCGGAATGCGTTTTAGTAATCGAAATTTGATCTTCTTATAAGGAGCGGCAGCACGTGCGTCTTGTATCCAGTCATGGGCTTAAAATGAAGAACACCGCTTGGACACATCAGAGAAGCTGCCAAGAGGCTTTAAATTTCCCGTTAGTCCTCCCTCATACAGAACTCAGAAGGTGGGTAGCAGCACGGATAACGGCACTACACTACTGGTAACCTAGTAGTGATGCTTGGGCAATCATCGTCTTCTCGGAGACGTTGAGCTGTAGAACGATAGTCATAATGACATTGCACAGGCAGCAACTTATTAATCTAGGTAGGCTATAGTAGAAGAAGCTGTGCTGTATTATCACGTCGGATCTTACCTAAGATGGTCATTGGAAGCGAACGGATGGCAAAGGGATGCCGGTTGCAAATTGCAGATTGCAGTAGGGAGCGAGATTAAGCAAGGGAGAGGCATGTGGAGGCGCCTGATCGATACCTCTTGAGCCAACGGCAACATATCTGCTGTACACCAGGAAAAGGCGGGAGGGAAGGAAGATGGAAGCTGAGTGTGCTCGTCTTGTCAGTTCATTGAATCATTCTCTTCGATAGGATCGCTTAGATGCTGTATGTAGGTTGGTATGTATGATCGATAGAAGGGAGAGAAAGGCTGCCACTAAGGTGTCAACGAAAAGCGTTAAACCCGGACTCGCTTCGCCTTGTTTCGCTTGTTTTGCCAATCGGCTTTCGACAACGACTTTGCGAGCTGCTGTTGGCGCTCACATGTAGGTAGAGTTGGGTGTAATGTAGGTAAAGCACAGATGTATGTAAGGTGGCCCGACAGTGTGGAGTAAACTTGGCACCGGCCATTCTGTTCACTTACCGTATAGTGGCCGATGAATTTAGCGAGAGAGCAGCCAATCGAGTGTAATTCCTGGCGAAGTTTTGGCCTGATTGGGATAGACGGAGCATCTGCATTGCTTACAGGGAGCCACAGGGAGCCACTATCCTTTTGCTGTATGTGCAGCATCGTGTTCATGATTCATGAGACTGGGGCTCCATTTTAATGCTAACCTACTATGTAGCTTATATGTAATGTATGCATTTTTAATTTTTATTTTTTCCCTTTCATCAGTTGAGTCCAAAACAATGCAATGCAATCATAATTCTGTAACAGTACGTGATCTTTTGCCTTTTTTTTCTCTCATAATTCTATGACTATGTACCTGGGTGGATAGTCACATGTATAAAAGAATAAAAATACGACGTCGGTAAATGATTCTTCTACTTGAATAGGTACTAGAGACAATGAGCCACATGGCATCAATGTATTTTGTGTTTATATTTAAGTAGCCTCTGCTTTGTACCTACTATGACTTTTCTGTCTCGGTTTTTTCGCATAAAGAAAAGGAAGCCACTTGATCTCGAATCCAACTAAAAAAAACCTCGAAACTCGGATTCGGATTCGACTGGCATCAGCATCGTCAGAAGCGGCACAGTCCGTCATCACTTCAGTGAAACTACGCCTCGATCTACCTACACGATCCTTTCCCAGAGATCGGGTTCGGCCGTGGTTTTTCCCCCGAACGGGCCTCCCACACGATTTATCTACCATCATTCTCGACCTCATCCTCTCTCAGCAGGGAATTGTACCACGTATATTCCTATATGATTCACGGCTTCTAAGTTGGTGAATATAAGGGGTCGATGTTGACAATCTAGGATCGGCATCAACAGATCGCTTTGAACCAATTCTGCCGCTACGAATAATTCAGAAAAGCTTAATAGTGCGCCTAAATCCAACATAATTTTGTTTCGTATGATTTGAGAAAAGGTACTCGGATATTTACTCACCTGTGACATCATGGCTTCGGATATCAACACAGTCGGAGACAAAGAGTCCCGAACCCTTAAACAAGAAGAGAAGGATTTCGAGGATGCGGTCAAACGGAGAACAAATGTCAACCTAGAGGAATGGCCCAACGATGCAGGTGTATGTCCAATCAGTCTGTCGGAAGTTGTGAAAATTTGTACTGACCCTTCTGATTTCACAGTTTGAAGGCTTAACTGAGGTACGAGGGCCTGTGGAGTTGAAAGTGACTGGCTCTATTCCCTCGTGGGCAGCAGGTTCACTCTACCGTACCGGTCCAGGACGATACGATGTCGAGGACACACCAAAAGGGAAATTCAGGGCGACACACTGGTTCGACGGCTTTGCCCATACACATAAATTCGAGATCATTGCCGATTCGGAAGATGCCAATGGACCAGTAAGAGTCGAGTACAGCTCCCGGTTCCAGGCGGAAGCGTATGTCGAGAGCATTCGGAAGGCAGGTCGGATACCGGGTCTCAGCTTCGGCCAACGCCAAGACCCATGTGTTGGTATCTTCGGCAAGGTCATGAGCGTGTTTCGGCGCTCAGAGGCGAACCCAGCTCCCGGATCAGAGAACATCTGCGTCACAGTCCAACCCAACATGCCTGGGTTTGCACCAGTATCCGAAAAGACGAGCTCAGGTCACAGAGCAGGAAAGAGAACAGTTTTCCAAACCACGGATGCCGCTATAGTCCAAGAAATCGACCCAGATACTATGGAGCCGCTCGGTGTAGCGCGACAACGCAAGCTCCATCCGCTACTCAAAGGCCCCCTCAGCGCAGCTCACGCGGAACGGGACCCGAAGACGGGAGACCTGTTCAATTACAACCTCGATATGGGCCGCCAGGCAACCTACCGAGTCTTCCGCACCAGCGCGGCTACGGGAAAGACGGACATCCTGGCAACCATCTCAATGCCCGATTTAAAACCTGCCTACATCCACTCATTTTTCCTTACGCCTTCCTTCGTCGTTCTCTGCGTGCCCTCGACGCATCTCGGGTACATGGGGATCTCGGTCCCCTGGAACGGGAACATAATTGACGCGATAGAACCCTTCGACAAGTCGAAACTATGCAAATGGTTCATCGTAGACCGACACCACGGACGCGGTCTGGTCGCCACATCAGAAAGCCCAGCGGGATTCTTCTTCCACAGCGTCAACGCGTTCGAGGAGAAGGACGAGAAGACGGGCGATATCACCGTCTTCTGCGACGTCATAGAGTACCCTTCCACGGATATCCTCCGCGCTTTCGAGATGGATGCGCTACTATTGGGTAATAAGGGCACCTATACCGACACATACCACAAGGGCGAGGAACTGGTCGGGGATTCTCTGCAGCGGTTGGCGAGACATCGGTTTAAGGTTCCTGCTAAGAAGACAGGCAAGGGGAAGGACAAGGTTGCTCGAGTCGCCTCGGAGAAAGCCCTCGAGTTCAAGTCTCCCTATGCCGGTGAATTGCCCACAATCAACCCTGCCTATACGACTAGGAAATACCGTTATGCCTACAGCATGGCGTCGCACGGGCACAGTACCTTGCAAGACGCGATTGTCAAGACGGATCTAGTCACGCGGAAGACGCTCACATGGCAGGTTAAGGGCCACACGCCCGGCGAGGCCATCTTTGTCGCTCGTCCCCAGGAGCTCAGGGAGAGAGGCGCAGATACGACAGAGGACGATTACGAAGATGATGGTGTCCTCCTTAGTGTCATACTCGATGGTTTCGGCAGGAAGAGCTACCTCGTCTGTCTTGATGCTAAGAATATGGAAGAGCTCGGACGTGCGGAGTGTGATTGGGCTGTTGGACATGGCTTTCATGGGTGCCATTTACCGGCCGCTTCGCGTTTGTAAGGCGTCAGGGGCCCTTTCCCAGCTCGATGTGAAGTCAGAGAGAGCATGGTTAATGATGACGATTATGAGGACGAGGAGCATGAATAAAAGGCTTAGGGAGGGAGTTATTTGTCTGTTAACCTAACCTAGATCCTCCAGGTATATGTAATATGAACTCTCTTCACAACTCTATTTGGTATTGATGATCTTGTGCATTGCTGGCATAGAGAAGAGGACATATGGCTATGTAAACTATGCCCTGCTGGCTGCTCTTATTGCACCTCGCATCTACTGGCCAAAATGAGAGTAAGTGATACAGGCAGGTTCGCTTTGTAATACCTGGGGATTCGGGTCATCCTATATGGAGGTCATCCTTTTCACCTGTGGTATAAGCTTAATCAATAGGTCCGCACAGTTTGCGCGATGCAAGCTGTAAGAGCTCTCGTCACGCGCCTTCCTCCTGACATGTAATCCACGTCTGTAGTCTCCATCTTGGCCCACCACGATATATCAGACATGCTTTACGCACCCTACTCATCATAAGAAATCCCTCCATCACAACTTCACCGCAGCCCTCTCCCCCTTCTCTCTGCCCCCTTGAAAAACAGCATGTCCATACTCCCTCCAACCCTTATTGCCCAACGCAAGAATAACCCTCCTATCAGCGAAATGTCTCGTATGATGATAATCATCGTGTTTCTTGACCGTTTCCCATCCGACATACACTAAATAATTCCGCGCGTGACCCTCCATGGGCTCGACGAGCTGCCCGCCCGACACGCCTTCGCACCCGTCAACGTGGCGGACCACGTGCGTCCATAGTGGCCAGGCCCCTTCGTCCCAGGTCGAGTCTGTCCCCAGGTAGATCGCTGTTCCTACTGGTAAGCCGGGCTTTCGGCCTAGGGCTTTGCAGTTTGGTGTGAATTCTTTTAGGTACGCGTGGCGGAAGAAGAGTTTTGGTGTATTGTTATTGTTGCTGTTGGTGCTTGCGGCAGGGGTTGATGACGATGATGATGATGATGATGATGATGATAATGCCTGGATTAGTGTGTTGAAGATGGGTAGGAGCTGGTGTTGATATGTTGGTGATTTTAGGAAGTCTTGGTGTTGTTGGATTGTTGTTCGAACTGTGTTTTAAATCAGCACATCATTCACATACACGTATATACCTTTCATCCAGCCCGCAAAAATGCTACACATACGTGTAATATCAGTTCTGCGGTTTGGTTCCTTTCTTACCAATGTGTAGCTGGACGTTTTCCGGCTCTTCTAACCGTCGACCCCAATACAGTCTCTGAAATCCTGGACTCCGCTCGATCATGTCTTGTGCCTTATTCCACAGGCGACCGGCATCGCCATTGCCTCCTAGATCCTCTGATGACGGTATCACCAGATATATGACTTGAGTAACGGGCCCATCCATTCTTTCTTATATCGCGATTACAGGTAAAAGCAAAACATTCAAACATGAAGAAACCCAGCGGCCTCAATTGGTTTTGATTTCACATCGTCTTATTCAATTAGAACTACCCTCCTCCGCCTCATTAGAGTTAGTCGAACCAGGTCCGTCAAAGAGAACAAGCCAGCCTCGATCGAAATGCTGAGCCTCGGCATCTTACCAAGGTTTGAATCTCGACCCCTCATGAGCCCCCCCTAAAAACCTTGATCGCCATTCTCACGACGTGTGGTATTGCCGCTCTATGCCCCAACTTTCTCCCTTTCTGATCCTTGCAAGGCATTTCAATTTGGGGTAGCGTCGCGTACAATTATCATACCATGTCCTGACTTTCATGCTTTTAGTAAGTTTATATGTAGATTAGGTAATTCTGATGATCCCCGAAAGTTCCGTAGAGTTAATAAACTCTGCGCAGGTAAGCACATGTGCCGCCGACACTTTTAAGTCGGGATGTAATCAGACATCATTCCAGGAAACTGGGCTACCGATAATTATTAATAAAATTGTATTCTATGCATAAACTATTGTACGCTTTACATAGCTTACCTGTGGGATAGCCCCTATAAAAACTGGCGTGAGTTTAGAGAGCTTTTAGCCTTCATTTGATGAGTAGAGACAACCGCCGAAGAGAAATCAAGTACTCACTTCTATTACTTAAGAATACAAGAAAGAAGAAAATCAACGCAATGGCACCCGTAACAGACTTTGCTGTCAAAGACACTTACAAGTATCTCAACGGCTTCAACAACTATCACCAGTAAGCCTCAATCCCATCTCATTGTTTCCTGTATGCCCTCCCCCCGTACTCACCCATAAACAGATCAGAAGCCTTACCAGGCGCCATCCCAGCCGTAAACAACACTCCGCAAAAACCCCCCTACGGGCTGCGCACAGAGCGCATATCCAACACCTCGTTCGTGGCGGCGCGAGAGAAGAACTTCCAGACATGGCTCTACCGCGCGGTATCCTCCCTCGAAGCCGGGGAATTCACGCCCTTTAACCCCTCAGATACCCTCTCCGCTAACCCACCAGCGCCAAAACATCTGACTCCCAACTCGTACATGTGGCCCGCGATCCCTGTCCCGGACTCAGCGGACTGGACGACGGGCCAGAAGTTACTAGGACGCAACGGCGATCCGCAGCAGAAACAAGGCGTGGCGCTCTGGCTCTTCAGCGTGACGGATGATATGCAGCCTTCCACTGCTTTTTCATCGCTAGATGGGGAGACGCTTATTGTGCCGCAAGCGGGCAGTCTGGATATCCAGACGGAGTTGGGCAGGTTACTAGTGCGTCAGAACGAGATCGCGGTAATCCCGCGCTCTGTCCGGTATAGGGTCACATTGCGGGAGGGCAAAGTTGCGAGAGGGTATGTGTGCGAGTTGTTCGAGGGCCATTTCCAACTCCCTACCCTTGGCGTCATCGGCTCGACGGGCCTGGCGAACACGAGGGATTTCGAGGTGCCTACTGCTTTTTTTGAGGGTGGAGCTGTTGACGTTGATGTTGATGAGGGAAAGGGAGATGGAAACAAGAAGAAAGTGGTGAAAGCTGCAAGAGATAAGGAGTGGAGGATCGTCTCGAGATTGAATGGCAGGCTGTGGACATGCACTCAAGATCATACGCCGTTTGATGTGGTCGCGTGGCATGGGACGAGCTACCCGTATAAATATGACTTGGAGCGTTTTTGCGCTTTGGGGAATACGCGGTTCGATCATCATGATCCTTCGCTTTTTACTGTCCTCACGGCGCCGGCGCATGGGGTCAGTTACCTCCTTGACCTATCAGTTATATCTTCAATTTCCTCTCCTTACCGATCCCGGCAGCAAAAAGACTGACCAAGTACCACAGAAAGCCCCAGGCACAGCAGTACTGGACTTCGCCATCATCCCGCCCCGGTGGCAGACGGCCAAAGACACTTTATGGGTCCCGTACTACCACCGCAACGTGATGCAAGAATTCTTCTTCCCCATCATCTCCTCGCAGTCCCCTTCTTTTCCCCTGAACGACGGGAGCCACGAGTTCAAGCCCTTCGCCTGCGGATTGAACGGTTCCATGGCCACGCACGGATCAGCCGAGCGCGAGTTCCAGAAGTCGACGAATAGGGATACCTCGAAGCCTGTCAAGTTGGATGATAACGGGGTCACGATCGCGTTGCTGGAGACGGAACAGCCGCTTTATTTGAGTGATTGGGCTTATGAGCTGGCGGTGAAAAATATGGATGGGCAGAAGTCCAAGTTATAGGCGTTATGTTAAAAGGGAGGGGAGTTAAGTGTTGAATGGCGGTGCCGCATGTAGAAAGTCTGGGGCGCAAATCTACCCTGTATCTAGAAATTACTTAGGAGATCAAGCTATTACGACGAACGAGTCACTCTCTATCCACACTCATACGTCCCATCCAGGAAATGCTGCTAGCGAACAATACGCCCGATTGAATCACGGGAAGTAAAAAAGGGGGTTTTCTTTTCAAAACCAGATTTCCGATTAAATGAAAAGTGATGCGCCAGATATATCGCTTTCTCACTCTGGACCATTCTATGTGTCAATATATGTACAGTAAAAAGTTCCGGCGCTCTCATACGCAGGTGTTTACAAGCAAGTAATAATAGGTGATTCATTCGAATCAAGCGACGCTGGAATCAGAGTGCACAACCGTAGCGGTCTTCTCGTTGGTATCACCAGCAGCGCCCATGGTGGCACGTTGCCTCTCCCGGAAGCCCATGGTGGGAACCCAGGACGGGCTCTTGCGCGCGCTGGGGCACTCGCTGTACATCTCGTCGACCTCCTCGAGGGACAGACCCTTGGTCTCGTAGATGAAGAAGTAGACGAAGGCGATGCAGAGGAAGCAGGCGCCGAACCAGATGAAGAACACCTTGGACTGCAGGTTGGCGTAGTGCGGGCCGTAGTCGACGAGGTAGGGGGTGACGAAGGCGATGACGAAGTTGAGGAGCCACTGTGATTTTTTAAATATTAGCAATGCCAAAAAACAAGGTACTAAGTAGAGGAAACTCACGTTAGACGCAGTGGAGATACTCAAACTCCTGGCACGGGTCTTGAGAGGGAAGATCTCGCCGGTAACGACCCAGGCAAGAGGACCCCAGGTCGAGGCGAAGAAGAAAATGTAGATGGCGATGAAAGCGATACTGGCCTTCTGGGCAGTCTCGTTGTAGACGATGACGTTGCCCCGGGAATCCTGGCCGGTGGTGGTGGTACCGATGACAGCGACGATCAGCTGACCGACGCACATACCGATGGCACCCCAGAGAAGAAGAGGGCGACGGCCAAACTTATCGACGGCGTAGAGACCAGGCAGAGTAGAGACGACGTTGATGACGGAGGTGATGACCTGGATGGTGAAGGGGTTCTCGATACCAGAGTTCTTGAAGTACTGCGTTCCGTAGTAGAAGATGAAGTTGATACCGGTCAACTGCTGAAGAGCCTGAATGCCCATACCGGTGAGCTGGCGCTTGACCATGGAGCCGCGGAAGCAGTCGAGATAGCTCGAGGAGCCCAGGCTCAGCTCGTACTCGTGGTTGGCGCGGATCTCCTCCAACTCGGCGGTGATGGAGGGGTGGTCGGGAGAAAGTCTGCGGAGCCTCCCGAGGGAGCGAGCGGCGCGGGCGTTGTCGCCCTTCTTGATCAGGTAGCGAGGGGTCTCGGGGAGGAAGAGCATGCCGGAGACAAGGATGATGGCCCAGGCGAACTGGATGGCGATGGGGATACGGTAGCTGCCGGAGTCCTTGAGGCCCTTGGTCGCGTTGGTGACGACGTTGGCTAACAGCAGACCGATAGTGATGGCGAACTGGTAAGCGCCGACGATGGCACCTCTGATCCATTTGGGAGCTGTCTCAGACTGGTAGAGGGGAACTACATCGTCTTAGTACTGGTTTCCCAACAAGCGAGAACCTACAGCGGAAGAACTTACTCAAAGCAGAGATCAGACCGACGCCGAAACCGGCAAAGAATCGGCCAGCAAGGAAAAGAGGGATGGCAGTAGAAGCGGTCTGAAGCACGACACCCAGGCAGAAGACACCAGACGAGGCAATCAAGGCAAGCCGACGTCCGATATAGTCGGCGAAGAAGGGGGAGCCGAGAGCACCGAAGAAAGTACCGGCCGAAAGGATAGAAACGATGGCAGAGGATTGCGAAGGTGTCACATCCGGCTCACCCTTCGGGTTGATGTAACCTGTGGAGAATAGTGCCTGCCAGTATGGTATAGCAAGAATGCCATTGATCGTGCCGGTATCATATCTACAGTTCACGTTAGCATTGGACTGTGGCTTGTCGTCGAGTTAGTAGACAGAGAGTTCATACCCGAAAAGCACACCACCGAAGGCGACGAAGAGACCGATGACGATGGCAGGCCATGCCTTGCCGGCCTCAGTCTCAGGCTTGGGGATAGCCAAGAGACCCATTGTGATATTCTACGACGGTCGTTGAAAGGTTGCACACGGGTTAGCCGACTACCTATTCTCGCCCTTTGCAGATCAAGATGGACCTCCGGTTTATTAAAAACAGAACAGCACAGTCTCCAGGAAATACCCCAAACTGGAGGAGAGAAGTCCGGGGAAACCATCCTTTATAGATATGGCACGCCATTGAGATCTACAGAGGAATAGTATATCGCTTCCAGATGTGGACTGGGACCCATGCAGAACACGTTTTTTTGGACGAGACTAAATCCAACAAAGCTCTACCCATTCTAGGGGTGTGCCAGGATGTTAGGTGAACAGAACCGCTCTGAAAATACCGAGACTAGAGAGGATCTAGTACTATCTTGATCATAGTTCTGGTCCCTCTGTATGAGTGTGGTCTGGAGCCTGGCCACGTTAGGACGGGTACTCCGATTCGAACGGGCCACGGGCCACGGGCTACGGGCTACGGCAAAACCCAAGTGCTGGTCTCGTACAGACAGACGAGAGCAGTCGGTCCTAAGCCAAGACGTGCGCCGACCAGTCCCAAGCGCGCGGCGGACACCACCATTACGACACGACACCGGCATGGCTGCTCATGCATCTCTAGGCAGATGCTTGTTTGGTGTCGCGGCCAGATCGACATCTAGGCAGACCAGAACAAAGTACCTATCTACTGAGCATGCCGCGTATCGGTACAACATTCGCTCCCAGGCGTGCCAGAATTGCTCAATTTTGGTACGGTTGACATATGTATGCTGTATGCACGTATAGGGCAGGATTTGATATTTGAGGGTTGCCCCCAACCGGTCCGATTGCTGTGGTCCTGTGGAGGATTGGGGAAAAATAGGGGAGGGAATCTGGAGTTCAGTAGTAGGTACCTACTTACCCACAGGTTCCAGTGGGCTCTGGGTTAGCGCATGCCCTACTACAGTACAGCACTGAACCTGCACAAGACCGGACGAGACTTTTCGACATCACCAGTCCGTGAGAGATTTACAAAGTCTTAGTCGCAGACCAATTGCGGCCAAGGATTTTTCACCGAACGCGCAAGGGCTGCGCCGGAATAGCACCGAGAGGACCCGTCAGACTTAAGTTTTCTCGACCTCACGTTCGCGGTTGAGCCGCATTCATGAATCGGCTGCCGAGTTAGCTCGCTTCTACTAGGCGGTTCGGTGGTCCCGCCGAAGCTTTTAGAGCGGCTACTAATTTTTGGTCTCTCTGGATACATAGTACCTACTGGCTACTGCTGTACTTGCCTTGCCTCGTACCATCAAAAACCCTCAAACCGGGGTCTGGGGGTCTGGGGTCTGGGGTGGCGAGATGGCGCCATATAAGCATGCACATCTGATATCAATGACGACTATGACTCCGACGATTATCGGCGGTATGTCGCTGCCCAGTCTGCAAGTTTATCATGATGCAGGAGTTGTTGCACGCCTCTAGACATGTTTTACAGGTGCCTGGGTACCTGATATGTGTGGGATCGTAAGTATGAGCGGCGACTGCAGGCATTAGTGCATGTTTACTATGAACAAGGCTGTTTGATGATCATTATGGGAAGTTGTTGGGAGGCAAAGAATCAGATCAGATCAGATTAGATCAGACCAGACACTCAACGGCTGAACAGAGAATCTTCCATGTACACCTGGATGAGAAGCTCGAGATCATATGCAGAGGAAACGATATGCGTATAGATGTTTGTTCCACTTGAAACAGCACCAATTAATAACAACAAAAAAAAAACTTGCTACTATCAGTAGATCTACAGTAACGTTGAGTGCGCATCAACCCTTGTTACCTTGAGTATTACTGTATGCATTGTAAATGTCAGTCTGTACTGCTGTACTGCTGTATGAAAGCATATAGGATCGGCTCCGCCTCGGAGATGATCGAACATACGCTAATGAAATAATGGGAAACGACGAGCAAACGGATGTGATTGCCACATTTTAGCTCTCTCACTTAAAAGGCAAGTTGGTCTGCTGATCTTCTCTAGCCTGCCTATTATAGAAATTTTTGCTAGGTAAGTTGTGTGAGGATCGATGTAAATGTTGAGAAGCTGCTTGTTGTGAACGTTGTGTCATCACGGATTTGAGTTGTGGGCCATTCTATTTAGAGGTAACCATTACAAAACTGTTACACTGATGAAACGTCCAACTGCTTTTATCTTTTTTATTTTCTCAAATTCTGCCGATTATTCTGGTACTGTTCAGCCAATGTTGAAGCTTATCAGAACAAAAGCTTGGCCGTATCAACATCGCGCGCTTGCTGTCGTCGCGCTTGGCGATCAGCATCGAAACAAGAAAACTTACGGCACCTGTCGGCATCTTAAAAGCTGAGAATCAAAGGATGTATGCTTCAACTAACAATCTCTTCCAAGCCGGCGGTATTATATACAAGCACTTCTCGTATGCTAGTGCATTACAAGCGCGCGCGCATTTGCGAATCTAGGGAGTAATACTGTGGCACGAAGTTTTTCGGTTTGTTTTTCGGGCGATAAGTGGATGTCGTAAGGTTACTTTGCCTTATCGTCCGTCTCCGAGTCTCACTACTCTTTGCGCCGTATTGTGCGGGGGCCCTCATTCCCCAATTCCAGCCTGTAAATTCTGGAGACTGGGCGGAAACACGATAACCTACTGTTGTACGGAAAGCTCTTGGGATTTCTTAATTGGCATCTTATCTTTTGGTAGTCTTTCTCTACGAAACGGTACAACTGTCTTCCTAGACGCTCATTACTAGACCGATAAAATGAAAAGAATCTAGACTTTGAAGCACGATGCTAGATTCGTCTGTAGGCGAGTGCTGGCGTTAAGACTGACGAGACCGGGTTATCCCGAGTACAGATGTATGATAGTACAGTAATGAGACCCGTATGCTTGGGCCTTCTAGAAGAATTCTACGACTATTTCATCTCCCCTGTTCCACCAAACCGCCGCAGATCCACCGCACCTCCGCCGGAACCCCTTCGATTAATAATATGGGAAGTCGAGATCGCGGAGACACACGCGCCATGACTCGATACCAGATAAGCTCGTGTTAGTACTAGATTGGGCACGTGAGCAGGCGCCCAGGCGGTGGGGGTTTCCTATGATGTGATTGCCAGCTCTACTTAACTATAACAAATAACGAACGGCGTCAAGGGGATCGTCTTTACAGTACATCCGTATACAGTACAGCATAGCCTATCTACATGTCTCATTCTGACGAGAGCTAATGATACCCAGCCAGACCGCCTTTCCATAGTGTTATAAGTTGGTGGATGACGGGACCTGCTGTTATCCTCGGCGAGTCAGCCAGCAAGATCTCGACTGATCGATGGAATATTGGCACTTAAGCATTTAGTAGATCCTGGTAAGAGATAAGGTAGGTATGTACATAGAAGCTGAGATCTCACTTAAGATCTCCAATCTCGACCTCATTCCCTCTCATCTCCCCCTCTCGGATCTCCCCGCGTTTTAACTGTTCTGCAGGTCCGACTAGTCAGTCAAGATTGCCAGTCCCTGTGTTTAGGCATGACAAGTTCTCAACCGCAGGATACCAATTGCTCTCAGGACAGATCTAGGTCAGAGATTAAAATGACCTAAATGATCTGGACCATCTTCAAACCTAGCCCCGAGAGCAGGCAAACCTAGGCTATTCAAGAGCATGCTCTAACGGAGATATACTAACCTAGTAAATAGGCGATACATAGGCTCTTTTTTTTTTTTTTTTGGCTAAAGAAAATCCGGCAAGCTTCTATACGCGCTCACTCGCCTCCCTACACTTACTTAGTGGCATAGCCTTTATAATCCTGTACGCCAACCAAGCATTTATTGCTCACACTTTGGCATGCTTCCAGCGCGCCGCATTGATCCCACGGGGAACTCTGCCTGCATGCCGGGAATCCCTCAGGTGCCACAGGATCATAATTTTGTCCCTTACATGCGGCGCAACACATGAGGCATATAGGTAAGCAGTTGGGCTATATCGACATGCTGGCTACGTTTACCCAGAAGGCATTATAATGTGATGAGTGTAATGTGATGAGAGCCATCCCATGCACCTTTGTTGGAATCCCAGAGTCCAGGAAAGGAATAAAGTCTTCTCTACAACTTAATTGATGGAAATCGAGGAACCTCCACTGGTATGTAACTTCATAAACATATCCACGGCTCTACATAGGAAAACATTTGGGTAACTTATCCCATTTCCTGTTTCGGTTTTCCCGAGACCAGCTCACACATCCCGCGATGCTGCGTGCGGCTTTCCCACGTGGTGAGGTACCACTGCGTAAGCCTTAGGCCCTCAGATTTCCTCTTTCATCCATGCCAAGACGTGTACCCGAGTATGCTTACTGAAGCGCTCGCACCACACGCCGGACTATACAAATAGGGATGTGGACTGAGGCAGATACTTATATACCTTAAAAAGTTATGCTTAAGATAGACGGTTATATATGGTTAGCCCGGAGCGCTACTAAGAATCGAGCGCAGGGTGGGCTGGAGCCTTAGCAGGGATTTCCACACAAGTGAGCCGATGAGCTGGTGTCGAAGCAAGCTTCGAGGTTCAAGATGTGTCATCACGATAGTGTCTAGGTAAGCATAGGCTATTTAGAGTAATCACCTTGCCTTGCGTACGTAAATACCCTCGAGAGATGCTCGTTGCTGTTGTGTTTGTCTCGTTCTGTCGCAAAAGCGTCTCTTAACCTCACCGGAAGACACATCGCCATGTTGAGGACCATAGTCGGGGTCGCGGCCTTTGCGATTGGTTCCGTATTAGCCCTTGGAGATCTTTCGCGACTCCTCGGATCGTCTTTTGGTGTCCCCGGCGATAATGCGACGTACGACTATGTCATCGTTGGAGGTGGCACGGCTGGTCTAGCCGTAGCTGCGCGATTAGTTGAGCAACGAGCCGGTACGGTTGCTGTTGTGGAAGCTGGGACATTCTATGAGCTCAGCAATGGCAATAATAGCATGCTTCCTGGGGGAGATGGTGCGTTTACGGGTAAAGGCGTCAACGATTGGCAGCCCCTGATCGATTGGGGTTATGTAACGACGCCGCAGGCTGTTAGTACATTCACTGACTTTTGAAAACATGATCGTGCTGAGTGTTGTATCATTAACTGTGGGAAATAGGGCGCTAATAACTTGACACTTCATTATGCGGCTGGAAAGACGTTTGGCGGAGGCTCGGCGAGGAATTTCATGGTGTACCAACGGGGGACAGAAGGCTCGTATCAGAACTGGGCCCACGAAGTTGGTGATGATAGCTATACTTGGCCCAACTTCCTCCCGTGGTTCCAGAAGAGCGTGCACTTCTCGCCTCCAAACATGGATGCAAGACCAGCCAACTCATCAGCCGTCTATGAGGAGGGCATAGTTGGCAAAGGAGGTCCGGTCTCCGCATCATACCCTAATTGGCCACAGGCGATTGCTACGTGGGTGGTGGAAGGGCTCAAGGCCATCGGAATCCCCGTGATTCCCGGGTTCAACAGCGGCAAACTAATTGGCCAGGCGTATGCTACTTTTTCTATCAATGGTAAGACAATGCTGCGAGACTCGTCATCGACGGCGTATCTGCAACCCAACCTCAGGAACACCGACCTCTATCTGTACCACTTGACATTGGCCAAGAAAATTATCTTCGACGAGGAGAAGAAGGCCACCGGCGTGGTTGTCGACACTATGGGTTTGAAGTACACGCTAAAGGCCAACAAGGAGGTGATTGTGTCGTCTGGTGTCTTCGGTTCGCCGCAGTTGCTAATGGCCTCTGGTGTTGGACCCGCGGAGACGCTTCAGAAATTTGACATTCCAGTTGTAGCCGATCGACCCGGTGTGGGGAAGAACCTGCAAGACCATATCTACTATGGCATCACATATCGGATCAACGCCATCACCTTCTCGTCGCTCATCAACCCTGAGTTTGCCGCTGAGCACAAGGCGTTGTTTCAGGCCAATGCCACGGGTATCTACACCAACCCAACTGCTGATGTCCTAGGCTGGGAGAAGATCCCGTCTCACCTTCGAAAGGGATGGTCTAATGAGACCCTGTCCGCGCTCGCCAAGTTCCCGGATGACTGGCCCGAAGCGGAGTATATCTCTCTCGGATCATGGCTGGGTGAAGACTTCGACTCGCGATTCGCCGACCCGGCCGACGGATACAATTATGGCACGCTTGTCTGTGCCGTCGTATCGTCACTGTCACGTGGCACTGTATCCATCTCATCGGCCGATACCGCAGTACAACCCGTCATCAACCCCAACTCCCTAACTCACCCAGCCGACATTGACGTGGCCGTGGCGGCGTTCAAGCGTGCGCGGGAGTTCTGGGCAACGGACGTCATGAAGAAGTTGGCCATTGGCGAGGAGATCTACCCGGGACCTGACATCGTTACTGACGAAGAGATTCTGGCCTCGATTCGTCGAAGTTACAACGCCATCTATCACGCTTCTTGCACAAATAAGATGGGCAAGAAGGATGATCCCATGGCTGTTGTCGACCCTGAGGCTCGTGTGTACGGCGTGAGGAATCTGCGTGTTGTTGATGCTTCCGCTTTCCCGCTTTTGCCGCCTGGACACCCTGAGTCTACTGTTTATGCGCTTGCCGAGAAGATTGCGTGTGATATTGCTGGTAACTGCGTCCAGCCGCCGTTACAACCGATCAGTGCTGAAGGTTCTCAGGAATGCAAGACTAGGAGGCGATGAATTCCGACTTAAATAAAAATGAAATAATGTTTGCATATGCTTGCATATAGATAGCTGGGGGATATAGACTTATAGAATTTCGTAACATCTAGCGAGAATGATAGAGTAACGGAATTAGGGTACCTTGATTCTAATTCTCGCGTATCTGGGAAGCTCATGGGCGAAGTATTAGGTATTACACTCTAGGGCAAGGTTCCAATCTGAAAACTTGGACCCACCCAGCTGAGCTGAACAGGGCCATTCTGCCCTAGCGGGCCTAGACTGGCGGGAAGTCCAGGGGTCTTGGTCCCCTAGCTCCCTTGGAGCTTGTTGCTATGACGCTGTGCCAATTCCCATAAGGACATGAACACATTCAGCTTCTGTCTCACCTCGTCGTCGGCAGGTACCTCCTCACGATCAATTCGCTCGCAAAACATGGCCTCACAATCGAAGAAGGCTAGTGGTATTGCCGGTGGTGAGATCGAATCGAATCAGCCACAACAGAAGAAACAAGACACAACAACGACGACCAAAACCAGTTCCAGTTCGGCAGTACACGGTGCATCGCTGCTCATTATTCTCCAGATCGCCTCTCGTGCCATTACCTTCGTAGCAAACCAATTGCTGCTTCGATTCCTCACCGCGCAGCTCCTCGGCGTCTCGGCACAGCTCGAAGTCTTTTACCTTTCAGTCCTCTTCTTCGCTAGGGAGAGTTTGCGCGTTGCTGTCCAGCGGCAGGGAACGAGGGACGAGGGTGATGAGAAGGAAGGAGAGAAGAAAAAGGAGGGAGCACAACTTGCAAGCGTGACTGATAGTCAATCTGTCGTCAATATTGCCCATATTTCGCTTGTTCTAGGTCTGGTGTCCTCTCTCGGTCTGGGATGGGCTTACTTGCGCTATGTTGATGCGGCTACGGCCTCGACGCCTTACCTGGATACGGCTTTACGTATCTACGGGATTGCTGCCTTGGTAGAGCTCCTATCTGAACCAGCCTTTGTCGTCCTACAACACCGACTACGCTTCGGACCACGCGCCGCCGCTGAATCGATCGCCACTTTCCTACGCTGCCTCATCACATTCGTCGCGGCCAACTGGGGATGGAGACAGAGCTTAGACTTAGGCGTTCTACCCTTTGCACTCGGCCAACTCGCCTATGGATTTGGGCTGCTGGCCGTGTATACGTGGTATGGGGCTGGCTTAGCAAAAGCTGAGGGCTTTTCTCTCTTCCCCAGATCTGTGCAACAAGGACAACAAAATAGGAAAGGCTATGCACTTGGCTATTTCTTCACACCTACCCTTCAATTAGCTTCTAGCCTCATGTCCCAATCTCTCGTCAAACACGTCCTGACGCAAGGCGACACCTTTCTCGTCTCTATTCTCTCAGACCCGCGATCTCAGGGCATTTATGCACTGGCCAACAATTACGGCAGTCTGCTTGCTCGTCTCGTGTTCCAGCCCATTGAGGAGAGTAGTCGGAATTACTTTAGCAAGCTTCTTTCTTCGCCCTCTCCGCAAGGGGATGTAGACGCCGAGAAGAAGAAAGGCGGAGAGGGGATCAAAACTACGGCCCCGGTCCAAAAAGCACGCACAGATCTTCAAGCTGTACTGAGATTCTACGTTCTCCTCAGTATCATCGTCGTCAGCATAGGTCCATACGCTGCTCCTCTCCTCGTGCAAATCGTTGCGGGACCACGATGGTCAGGCAGTGGCGCCGGCGCCGTGCTCGCTCGATACTGTCTATACATCCCATTGCTGGCGATCAACGGTGTCGCCGAAGCCTTTGTCTCATCCGTCGCCACCAAGTCCGAAGTCCATCGCCAGAGTCTGTGGATGGGCCTCTTCAGTCTCGCGTTCGCCGTCGCTGGTTTCGTATCCCTGCGTGTCCTTGATCTCGGCGCGGCGGGCTTGGTATACGCCAATGCGATTAATATGCTCTGTCGCATCGTCTGGAGCAGCGCTTTCATCTCGGCCTATTTCAGGCGCAATGGTGTTGTGTTTGGATGGAGTGAGCTTGTGCCGAGAGGGCTGGTGCTTCTTGTCTTGGGGACTGCTGTGTTCTGGGGCACATTAGCGAGGGCTGGGATTGCTGTAGGCGAGGTTTCGTCACATGTTTTCCAGGACCTTGTCATCGTTGGGGTGGCGGCGGTGCCCTACGTTCTTCACATGTGAGTCATTCATTCAGTTCACTCTTCAAGATGAGAATTCCCTTTGGTCCTAGTCCCTTTCCGGACTCTTTCCTCTATACATCTATCGTCTAGCGAGTATTCTACTGACTGCTATGTATAGTGCCTATACCGAACGCCGCTATCTCATGGAATGCTACCGCTCTATACGTGGCCGTCGTGGCGCAATATGAGCCTGATACCTATATTTCATTAAGTAGCGAAGAGAAAATGCGATTCCTCTTCCGAGATTCATGCGTTCTATCTATTTCAGCGTATGTGGCTGGCGATGTTCAGTCGTCAAACGTGATTTTCGTGCCCTTTACCGACATGTCGACGTCCTTGAAAAAGGCGCCATAAGTGCTATGCGCCTTTTTCTTGACCGTGGTGCCAAACTTGAGCAGTTCGTCCGGTATGGGTTGACCGGCTGCTTTGAGGATATTGACGAGTCTAGACGACCGGTGAGTCAGTGATTTGTGAAAACTAGCAATTTGAAAGGCTTTGGCAGAAGCTTACTCTCCAGAGTGCGCCTTATCATGTTCTGTGAACAGTGTGATGGCAAGACCTGTCTTGCCCGCTCGTCCTGTACGACCGATACGGTGCACGTAATCTTCAATTGTGAGAGGGAACTAGAGGCGACGTTAGCTTATTTACTTGCACGGGAATGGGAGCATGGAACATATGGGCAGAACGTACTGTACAGTTAACTACGAGTTTAACCTCAGGGATATCTAAACCTCGCGCAGCAACATCTGTGGCCACCATGACAAGCGTCTTGCCCGTCTTGAAAGCCTCGAGACTTCGTGTCCGTTGCTCCTGTTTCAAGTCGCCATGGATACCGACAACATCGATGCCGCGCTGTTGTAGGAAGTTCTCTACACGGGTGGCTTCCTTCTTGTACAGACAGAACACCAGCACTCTCTCGTTCTTGGGGTGAGTCTTGAGGATCTGTAGGAGTCGCTGCTCCTTCGCCCGCTGATCGACTACCTCGACGCGCTGTTCGATTCTCATGTTGGCTTGGAGGTCGCCGCTCTCATTGCCGCCGATTTGGATTCGGACGGGCGAGACCATGAACGACAAGGCCAAGGCCTGTACACTCTGGGGCCATGTTGCTGTGAACATGAGAGTTTGGCGCTCGCCCTTCTTGGGTGTCTTTCCGATAATATTCTTGATGTCCTCTTCGAATCCCTTGTCGAGCATGCGATCGGCCTCGTCGAGGACCACGAACTTGGCATTGTCCAACTTCACAGCACCCTCCTCCAAGAAGTCCTTGAGTCGACCGGGAGTCGCGACTATGATATCGGCCTTGTGAAGCAGACTTCTCTGCGTATCTTTAGATGCGCCACCATACACGCAGACCGTCTTCAGACTAACGAGATCGCTGAGTCTAGAAAGCTCGTCGTTGGTTTGCATGGCCAGTTCTCGTGTGGGCGATACAACGATAGCGCGTATTCTTCCGCCGGACTTTGCCTTTGGTAAGTCGACTACGGCGTTGACTAGTGGCAGACCGAACGCGATCGTCTTGCCTGAACCTGTTTCCGCTACCCCGACAATATCCCTGCCCACCAGACCGAATGGCCATGATGCCGCTTGAATTGGCGTCGGGGCCTTGAAGGAGGCAAATGGATTCTTCGATATCAGCTTGCTTGGGGGTAAGCTAGAGAATTGCATGATGGGCTGGAGAGGCTTGTCGGATAGAGGGTCCACGACTGTGATCTGGTGTTTGCTTAAGAAAGCGGCGATCTCGGACTCTGACGCTGATGAACTCCCGTTTGTGGCGGCAGCGGGCTCAACCTGTTTCTCGGCTATCCCATTCATCCCTAGTTTAGCATCACCGTTTTGTTGTTCTTGCTTTTGGCGCTTCTTCTTGTCCTTCTTGTCCTTCTTTTCCTTTTTAGATACCTCTACTTTCTCGCCGCTCTCGCCGCCCTCGCCATTCTCAGTCTTGTCCTCAGCTTCGGCCTCGGCATTTTGCTTCTTCTCCTTCTTTTCTTTCCGCTCCTTCTTATCCTTCTTGCTCTTCTTTACTTTAACATCGCCCTCTTCTGGCGTAGTGATTGCGGTTGAGACTGTGGTTATATCTTCGGTCGAGACGGGTGTCGAGGCAGTAGAGTCTTCCTCTTGTTGTAACTTTGATTTTCGGTCCTTCTTCTCTTTCCGGTCCTTCCTTTCCTTCTTGGACTTCTTTCGCGGTAAATTGGCGTCTACCTCGACATCGGCATCTTCGAGGAGATGCTTTGACATTTTTTAACGTTTTCGAGGGGGGTCGCTCTATTGTTTGTTGGGAAGAAATGCAAGGTAAAAGCAAATAAAGCAAATAACCTTATGCACTCTGCACTTCTTACACCTGCAACTGCACCTGCAATTACTTCAATCGTTAGACGAGACAAGGACAAGGACGGAGATGAAAAAGAGAGACTTGCGAAAAATAAGATGGGGCATGCGATGCGATAAGGTACTGATAAGAAAATGCCGCCTTCTGGTGCGATTTGCCGATTGGCCATTGTGGGGCCCATCTGATCATCATCGTTGCCCCGAGTATAGCAAAGCGATAGAAGCGGAATGGGAAGTCGAAATGTCCATAAGTACGTTCAATAACCACATTAGAACCTTTTCTTCTTCTATGTATGAATGAGTAGACAGGCATGAATGCATAAAATCAAAGTGGTTATCTGTTAGATGTTATTTTATACTGCAAATCTGGACATCTTGACATCTTAAAGCTGCAATCATTCCAACACGGCATCTTACAACGATGAGCAGAGCCAATATGGGGTTTCATGGGTCTTCATTGTTTATCTTGTTTATAATACAATTTAGCTGAGAACATGCAGTAGCTTTTTTTGCGTGCCCTCGAACGAGTATGCTTTGACTGTTTACAAAAAGTCTGCATATTCTCCTGAACTCCCGGATTCAAACACCCCTTTATGCTCCAACTCCCAAGTCAATTGCCGTGTAGCTAACTTGCATTAGGAAAGAGACGGGCGTAAGTTAGGCGCGGTGACCAAATGAAGGCATACTTTTCCTCCACATCTGGTTATTGGTCGTCATGCCTGAATACATGAAATATCAACGTGATGAGTGATTTGGATTGATAAAACAGTTCATCGAAAATGAAAATCGCACGGATTTAAGCAGTAGCCGAGGAGAGCTCGCCATCAGCCGGCAGTTGAGCCCCGGTGCCTGCGAGATTTGTAGGACGGGCATGAGGGTTCTTTGTGTAGTAATTCGAGATGGCGGATTTGATAGCATCCTCAGCCAACATAGAGCAGTGTACTAAAAAAGGGCAAGTTAACGAGAAAATCCTCGATACGATCACACTAGAGAAGGTAGGGGGTACTCACGCTTGACAGGTGGTAGACACAATTCCTTGGCGATTTCGGTGTTCTTGATCTTGCCAGCCTCCTCCAAAGTCATACCACGGACCAGCTCGGTCAGGTAGCTCGAGCTGGCGATGGCGCTGCCGCAGCCAAAGGTCTTGAACTTGACGTCGGAGATACGGTTATCATTGGGGTCGACGCGGATCTGAAGCTTCATGACGTCGCCACATGCGGGTGCACCGACCAGTCCCGTACCGACGTCGGCATCATTCTTCTGCATCGATCCGACATTGCGTGGTCGGTTGTAGTGGTCCAGAACCTTCTCGTGATATGAGCGGCGTGCGATGTTGGCTACTGGGCTGAGGGTCTGGCGCATTGTGATGCGAGGGGTTGAAGTGGCCACTGCCCGGCGCGCAGTGTTGGCTAGTGTTCTTGACAGCATCTCGATTATGAACAGATTGTCTTGCTGCTGTCTACGTTGATGTCCTTTTTTTCTTTCACCGAATAATACGTCGGTGGCGGTTGCGGTTGCTTCTTGATGTAAACCTGAGAAACTTGTAACCAGGTAGCGCGATTTAGATATTTGTTCTAATGCGTAGGCGTTGATTGTCGTTTGCAACGATGGGTAATGCGTGTAGGCTTTTTGGATTGCGATGATTTGATAGATGTTAGGTGATATAATGATGGTTTGCGTTCTGTACGGGGAAGAAGAATTAAAGGATTCCCTTATGTCAAATCGGCTCTACCTAACGGGCTTTGTATTTCAACTCGGCCCGGCGATCTCGGTCGCAAATGATGGAAGTTGACCCGCTGTGGCGAATCAGAGAGCTTAGCTTATGATTTCATTACTTATCCCCACTAGTGTATGTACGCACTGTATTACGGCCGCTGTCGGGTTTAAGAGTTGCAGACTTTGAGACTGATTGGTGCTCCTAAGGGTTGGAGTTAGGGGGCCAGCAGTTGATTCGCCCGACTAAATACAGTACACTTGAGGAAGGCGAGCTGTACATCCATCACCGTGCATCTCTCTTGTCTTATCAGATCACATCAGTGGAGACAGTTGTAACTTAGGTACATAGTATGTAGCTCGGATCCGAGGAGACCCCGACTTTCAAGCATTCTTTCTCCGAATAGGAACACTTGACAGAATTTAGAATACCTCTGCCTATGTTCTGTACTTGCTGTCTCTAAAATGATTCTATCGTGCGGCATGGATGATATTATCACTACCTACTACGTGATTATGGATATGCTTGTCGTAACTACTGCTAACTAACTTCGCCAGCTTATTTTATACGTAGGAGACCGGACTGTAAGCTGTAATTGGTAGAGGTATCGGTCTACTATATAGGTATAAGTTGGAATAACACCCTTCTTTGCTGTGGGACGTGTGTACCTGCGCAGTAAGCTAGGTTAGGTGTTTGGCAAATTCCTCCATCTAGATACCTAGGTACCTGTCCTGCCTGCATCTTGCCAGTGCTGCCCCTCACCTAATAACCTTGGCAGAGGTTACCATGTAGGTAGGTAGTATGGCGGGGTCGTGCCGCCTGAGAAACCATCCCCTCCACCAACTTGTACCAACTCTTACTTGTGTAGGTACTATGCGCGTACAGGTTTGGTAGTGGTTACCCAAAATTGAACATTCAAGGTACAAAGTGGCAAGGTTGTCCCCCACCCAGAACACCCGCAGCTGGTAGCTTCAGCTTGTATTCCCAATTGCATCACTCACACCACGGCAAGAGAGCTGTCTGATCCCTCGTTGGCTGCCTGCGTCTCAGGTCATATTCCCTAGCAAATCATAACTTCGAACCTTGTACTCTGTCTACCTCCTTCAGATATCCCGGCTTTTGCTAGGTGACATCTTGACGACACAACCATTTTCCAGTTCGGCCCTTAAAGGTGTTACTAACCATCATGGCATGCCCACATCTCGAGTCCATCTGTAAGGCTTTCCAAGCTTCGTCTGCCCCAGGACAACTCGAAATAGAGTGTGGAAAGCTAAATATTTGCCAGTATTGCGCTCGCCGACACCGGCACAGTCCGTATATCGCGAAGATTGCACCCAGTGCTTCGATTCTATTGTATGTTTACGTTTCCTATCTCGTTTCTCAGCAACGCTCGGGCTCTTCGGGTCCTGACTAGTTGTAGGATGACCCAGCCGGTCTCGATGTTTGCCTTCAGTGCTTCAATGGTGGATGTGCTGGCGAACGGACACATTCACAGTTTCACCATGTCACCAAGAATCACCCCCTCGCCCTAAACATACGCCGAACGCGAAAGCGTGTCGTAAAAGATGAGCCCCCTGCGAAGATGACAAAATTAGCCATTGCCGCCGAGACCGAGACCGATCGTTACGACACTACCACCACCGTCAAGTGTCTGGAGTGTGTGAAAGAGCTGGACAAGTCCAACGCCAAGCTTGCCCCCATCGTCGACGGTATTCTTAAAGCTAATACGTTTTCCCGTCAAGAGGAGGTCAAAGCATGGGAGCAGGAGATGACTACGTGTGAACATATCCTGATGCTGAAGCAAGAAGCGAGCCGCAAGATTGAGAGCGGTGATCTGGGACACTGTTCCAAATGTGTTTTGAAGGAGAACCTCTGGTTATGTCTAGAGTGTGGTAACCTGGGTTGTGGTAGAGCTCAGTTTGGTGGTGTGGGAGGCAACTCACACGGACTGGCTCATGCTACTGAATCACAACACGGTGTCGCAGTCAAGCTCGGCTCCATTACACCAGAAGGATCGGCAGATGTCTACTGTTATAAATGTGATGATGAGCGTCTCGATAGTGACCTGGCTTCACATCTGGCACATTGGGGAATTATTTTAGCTGAACAGGTCAAGACCGAGAAGAGTCTTACCGAGATGCAAATCGAGCAGAATCTGCGGTGGGAGTTCTCCATGACAACAGAAGATGGAAAAGAGCTGCGGCCATTGTTTGGCCCTAGCCTGACTGGCCTGAAGAATCTGGGTAACAGCTGTTACCTGGCTAGTATTCTGCAATGTCTATTCGACTTGCCTGCATTCCAGGACCGTTACAATATTCCGGGCGCGGACCTGCCTATTGTTCCGGACCCAGCTCAGGACCTCGAGACGCAGTTACGCAAAATGGCAGATGGCTTACTCTCTGGCCGCTATTCGAAGCCCGATACTGACGTTACAGCATCAGAACATTCACCGGAGACACCTCATCAGAGAGGTCTTTCACCCAGCATGCTAAAGCACTTGATTGGTAGAGGGCATGAAGAATTTTCGACGATGAGACAACAGGATTCATTCGAGTTGCTCCAGCATCTTGTTAAACTAATTACGCGGTCACAACATCCGGCGCCTCTGTTTGATCCGACTCAGCCGTTCAGATTCATAATGGAACAGAGATTGCAGTGCATAAACTGCAAAAGAGTTCGCTACTCGTCGACTGAGCAAGACAGTATTTTCATTGATGTGCCCCTGGAGAAGATCCTCGAGTCCGATGGCGGTGATAGTAATACTTACCAGCCTGTAACGCTGGAGCAGTGCCTCAACCGTTTTACGGCTCAAGAGGCAGTCGAACTGACGTGTCCCGCATGCGACAGCAAGGTGGGATTCACGAAGCAGAACCGGTTCAAGACATTCCCGACTACGCTTGTAGTCAACGCTCGCAAGATGACAGTAGAGAACTGGGTGCCCCGTAAAGTTGACGTTCCTGTTATTGTCGGGGACGGCTCGTTCTCCCTTGACGAATACCTATCGCCCGGCCACCAGGAACCCGAAGAACTCCTACCGGAAGAAGATAAGACTGCTGCTCCAGTGTTTGCCCCTAATGAAGGCGCCCTGGATCAACTGATGGCCATGGGATTTCCCAAGAACCGCTGTGAAAAAGCACTCCACGCCACAGGCAATTCTGACGCTAATGTGGCCATGGAATGGCTATTCGGTCACATGGAAGACCCAGACATCGATGAGCCTTTGGTGCTTACATCGGCGGGCGAAGGCAGTAGTGATACGGCCTCACCCGAGAAGATTGAGATGCTCGCGTCAATGGGCTTTGGCGCGCCACAGGCTCGAAAGGCGTTGAAGGAGACCGGCGGCAACGTAGAGCGAGCGGTTGAGTGGCTATTCAGTCATCCGGATGAACAAGGCGATTTTGGCGAGGAGAGCAGTTCGGGCACGGAGAAGAAGGAGAGCGCGCCTGCTGGATCGACTGACTTGCCTGCCAATTTTCAGTTGCGAAGTATCGTATGCCATAAAGGAACCAGCATCCATGCGGGGTGAGTGTTGCTGATATACTATATGGTGGCGGAAGATATACTGACTTTACTAGACACTACGTGGCATTTATACGGAAGCAACTTGATCCGGCGGAGAAGCCGAAATGGGTGCTTTTCAACGACGAAAAGGTTGTCGAGGCTGGTGATGTCGAGGAAATGAAGAAGACTGCCTATGTCTACTTTTTCAGCCGGGTTTAAGTTGTCTAAACAGCTGATCTGTCGCGGCAAATACATCTCTTGACCGGACTAGACGAACCGGAGCTACCGTGTGTAAACAGGATTGTAGCGCAAAATAGCTGGGACTTGCTGTCAAGAGATGCTTCATATTCGTAGGCGATGAGACGATACGATATGCTCATGCTTAGCTTTGATATTCACATCCAGATGGCATGTTACCGTCGCATTAGCTAGTAGAGACCGTTGTAATTGAGCAATAGATGCATTAATGCGGTTTGGTTTTCCTTAGAGACCTCCTGGTCCAAGTATACAAGTTTCAATCCCTGCTCCCAGCATATCTACTCCGAAACGCCATGAAATTCGATCCATTCATTGCAAGGCTTGTGCTATATTCCGTTTCCCGTTATCGTGGCTGACAGTGCTTCATTACCGTGAGAACTGCAATGGCTTCATCGAAATAAATAATTACTATCCACTCGACTATAGATAGATTATCGTTTTAAGTGGGCTAAGAACCCAGACGATAGCTGACGAGAGTCTCTACGCGGTGATTGCTCGTACTAAAGCCGCGGAGCTGCACCCGCTCCCCGTTCACGATCTCTTTCGCGTCGCTGTCGCCCCATTCGACCGGCACGTCACTGTCCGCGTCTGCGTAGACCAGGACGTTGAACGTGCAGTCTCCTGCTAGTTGGGGCAGAAATGTTACCGAGGCGGTGATCTGGCGGAATAGAGCGGCGATCTCGGCTTGGATCTCGGCCTCGGTCTTTGCTGGTTCTGCGGTTGCTTTTGATGTTGTTGCGCTGCTGTTGTTCTCTTGGTCCGCTGCAGCTGCTGACTTGGAGGGTTTTTTAGATTTGGAGGAGGCGAGGATCTGTACGTCGAATTGCCATCGCTCTATGTGTTCGCCCGTATCTTTGTCTGTGATCACGATTACGAGTTTGCTGATCTTGCCGTGCTGCATCCATTTGTCGAGTTGGGACATTATTTTTTTGATGTACGCTTTTACTTGGTCGTCAGCCGATACGAGCATGTTGAGGCCATATTTCTTGACGCTGATGTATAGCAAATGTCAGCTTCGGCGGTCACATCATGTTGGACGGTTGAACATACGCTGTGAAGTCCTCTGCTGGGTATACGCCTCTTTGGAACCTATGGGATATATGTCAGTATTATGTCTTCTGCCCCAATTCTCGCTCCAACCCACTCATCCTGGGTCTTTCCATCCTTAACTGCCTGGTAAAGGTCTCCCTGGTCATCCGATGAAACTTACAAGATAGTATGGATGGAATATTGGAACTGCGGAGAAGAGGATCGTGTTAGCGAGTTTGCCCTGTCATCCAATTCCTCTCAGACATCTTCGAATTGGCATGGGATCAACAAAACATACGAATTCTGCGACGAGCTTCGCGCTTCCCTTGAGGGAGAGCTTGTGGACCTTGGATTTGTCCTTTTCAGTTGCACTTGGAGGCATGATTTGCAGATTGAGATTTTGGAGCTGACGGTAAATGCGAAGATGTGATCTGGACTCTCTCTCCTCGTCGTGGGCAGAAGAAGTGCTAATAAGTTGGGATTTGTTTACTTTGCGCTGCTCAAGGCCAGTTTGGCGGGGTGACGAATCTCCGGATGCCGACTAGGTTAGGTACATGTAGGTACCTAAGCAATCTAATCGCACCTAGCTTTGCTTAATGCTACAGTTATCGGATTGGACCACACGGTTCTTACTTACTCCACACTTACTAATAAGCGCATCGCATTTCATCAAGCTCACCGGCGATAAGATAAGGAACATTTGGGAAGTCTGGAAGTCATCGTCAACTCGCTTCCAAGCCATTTCCTTGTCGCTACAGACCAATACAAGTCGCCTCAAATTGAAGAAAAGTTGAATGGATGGGTGGCAGCGGCAGCATTTGTCTGTCTTCCGCCCGCATGCGACCATGTCTACGCCCAGCCCCTCACTGCGCGTCTTATAGCACTCGCGCTGTGCGTTCGCCAGCGTGTTTGCACTTACCTCCCTACCAGACACAGCATGAGAGGTTATCGCCCCGAATATGTCAATTGAGAGCTACGCTCCCGAGTTTGGCCTCGAGACTACCTATATCGAACCCAATCTCTCAGAATATCCGCTATAGCACCTCTAAAGTCACATTGACTGATCTCGAACGACGGATAGCGGCTATTCCCATTGACCGATTTCGCAACTTCTGTATCGTTGCCCACATCGATCATGGCAAATCTACCCTGTCCGATCGGCTACTCGAGCTTACCGGTACCATATCGTCCTCGAACGCCAACCGTCAAATCTTAGATACCCTCGAAGTTGAGCGGGAGCGTGGCATCACTGTCAAAGCTCAGACATGTACCATGATATACAACCACAATGGTCTCGACTACCTGCTCCACCTCGTCGACACCCCCGGCCACGTCGACTTCCGCGCTGAAGTTACCCGATCATATGCCAGTTGCGGTGGCGCCCTCTTACTGGTAGACGCAAGTCAAGGTATACAGGCGCAGACAGTCGCCAACTTCTACCTTGCTTTTGCCGAGGGCTTGAAGATTCTTCCCGTGGTGAACAAGATTGATATGAATGCAGCCGATGTGCCCCGTGTCCTAGAGCAGTTGGAGACAACGTTCGAGCTGGACTCGAGCAAAGCTATTGGTGTTAGCGCCAAGACTGGGCTGAATGTTGCTAAATTACTACCGGCAATCGTGGAGACGATCCCAGCACCGACCGGTGACGAAGCCAAGCCATTGCGGATGCTTCTGGTCGATTCTTGGTATGATAGCTTCCGCGGCGTAGTGTGTCTTGTCAGACTCTTCGACGGCACCGTCAGGGCTGGCGACAGTATCGTGAGTTTTGCCACTGGCCAGAAATACACGGTTGGAGAAGTGGGCATAAGACATCCCACGCAAGTGCCGCAGACGGTCCTGCGAGCTGGTCAAGTTGGCTATATCTTCTTCAACCCCGGCATGAAGAAGATCCAGGATGCCAAGATTGGAGACACCTTCACAACAGTTGGGTCGGAAGACCTCGTCGAGCCATACCCAGGTTTCGAGGAACCGAAGCCCATGGTTTTCGTGGCAGCTTTCCCTACCGACCCAGTCGACTACAGTCGTCTTTCCGACAGTATCAGCCAGCTTGTCCTCAACGACCGCAGCATTACCTTATACAAAGACCATTCTGAAGCCCTCGGTGCAGGGTGGAGGGTAGGATTTCTGGGCAGTCTACACTGTTCCGTGTTCCAGGATCGCCTACGACAAGAGTACGGCGCGAGCGTCATCATTACTGAACCCGCTGTCCAGACGAAGGCTGTATACACGAATGGCGAGGAAGTCATTCATCAGAGCCCTAGCGATTTCCCAGACTTCGATGATAGCAAAGGACGCACTGCTACCTACTACGAACCCTATGTGCTTGCCACTATAACGGTCCCAGAGGAATACCTGGGTCGCGCGATCGAACTATGCGAGGCCTGTCGGGGCGAGCAGGAGAGCCTCGAGTTTTTCCAGGGCATGCAGGTCATTGTCAAGTATCGCATCCCTACTGCCCAGCTCGTAGACGACCTCTTTGGCAAGTTGAAGGGGGCTACTAAGGGCTACGCCACGCTCGACTATGAGGATGCAGGGTGGCGCCAGAGTGACCTGGTGAAGTTGCAGCTGCTAGTCAACAAGCAACCGGTCGATGCTATAGCGCGCGTGGTGCACAGATCCCAGGTCGAGCGCCTCGGCAGGCAGTGGGTCTCGCGGTTCAAGGAGCACGTGCAGCGGCAGATGTTCGAGATCATCATCCAAGCAGCGGTGGGCAAGAAGATCGTTGCAAGGGAGACAATCAAGCCCTTCCGCAAGGACGTGCTTGCTAAGCTACACGCTAGCGATATCACGAGACGGAAGAAGCTGCTTGAGAAGCAGAAGGCGGGAAGGAAGAGACTTCGTGCTGTTGGTAACGTCATCATCGAACAGGAAGCATTCCAACGGTTTCTTGCGAAGTGAGGAAGGCAATCACGCGATGATAGATGTTGTAGGGATGGAAGCTGTATATTATGACCCCATTTGTAAAACTAGACGGGTGTATGGCCTATGCTGTGTGCGTTAGTAGCAATGTAAATATAGCAGTGAAAATGTAATAACGAGCTGTTAGCCTAAGCTTGCCGTGTTTATTGATGTTGCCTCTTCCTGACATCCTCTGATCATTGGGTGGGCAATTTATGCCTCTATCTCAGGTTATGCCTTCTATGACAAATGTGTTTATTTAGGATAGTACTGCCGGTTATACTCGCGGAACAGGAAATGGTGATGACTTGAATGAGGAGAAAGCTTGTCGCAGTTAAGCTAAAATAGGAGCTCGTGCTTTCTTGCCTATCCTGTCGAGAGGTTGTCTGCTACCAACTTTACAACTCTGGTCCTAAATTTCTCGATTTTCTCACTTACCTTGCTCTCATCTATCTTCTTAACGTTCGCCTGCATTTCTTATATAATTTCTTCATATCCTTCTATGTACATATTAGGATACATGCAGTCGGGCGACGCCATGCCTCTCAAAAGCAATTATGGCTATTGGGTCATGTGGAATACGATCCCGCGACTGTGCAGCTCTCTCCTAAGCGACATTAATATCGGCGCTCAAAACGATCTGCAGATTAAAAGCTACGTCAATGTTGGAGGCAGCATGAAGCTAGGCTCGAAATGGCCCTTCGATCTCTGCGTGAAGTTGACCGACTTGGCCGTGGGCTTGCCTTCCGGGGAAACATCAGTCTGCTAGCACTGCGCATCCGGTACGCGAGATCCTAGCCAGGGGGTTAAGTATATATTCGACTACATCGACGGGTTCAGGGTTGTCCACAACCTGATCGATTACATCTCTCCGTGATCGGATCGACGATCGAGCAGACGGAGGAGGCAGAGAAAATAAGACACTACTGACAAAAGTAGAGCGTACTTAAAATACACCCGCCGACGGATATACTGCACGTTAAGATAGTGGAGGTATGGGTGCCATGAATTCATTTGTTGCATTGTTCTTATCCGAGTCAGGGGTCACTGCCTGTCCGGGGGCGTAATTTTTTTTTTTTTTTTTTTTTTTTTAAAAAAAAAAAAAAAAAAAAACCAAAACCGAAAAAAGAAGGGGGGCGATAGCTTCCCTCTCGGACTTTACCTCGCATTTTCATGCCAATATACACGTTACGTTCCTCGATCTTTAAATTCAATTGACACGCTAGCCAGCTAGGCCTCATAGGTGATATCACGGAGAGTCCTACTAAGCGTACTAGTTGACTCACTCTATTGCACGTACAGATGTATATGCACATGAATAGGGGCCCTGAGGGCCGCACTACATGGTGATGGGCAGACCGTTTGTCTGCCGATCCTACACCACCTCACCAGTCCGCCTCACTGGAGCTCACGAAGAGCCACAACTACGTGACATGTGTGGGATGGAGGTCACGTTGGGCACTCTACCTCTTCTATTTGTATATATGTAAACTCCCTACGTAGTGACCTCCATGGCTGTTCCTCATCCTTCCTCCTATATAATGTAACTTTATTTACTGCTATACCTAACCTTTTGACACTTAACACAGTGTCATAGACAAGTGTACAGAGCTAGCGATGCAACTACAATTATTCGGCCTTATGATGTTATCTTCCCCTTTTCCTTGCTTGCAACATGCTGGCCGTTGTACCATACAGATTGATTTGAGGACCAAGATGGACATACATCGCAGCGGGACCTGAGGTGTAGGGCCCAAACTCTTAGAAGTAGCATACAATTTAAGAAGCTATTTTCCTCTTACGAAGGGTTGTAATACTATCTGCTTAACACCCTACGCAGCAATGCAACGCAACAAAGCGATCAGATAAAACTACTACCTACTACCTATCGGAACATGCTTAGTTGATTAACGATCCTATCATGGCCATGTGCCGTGAATCTCTCGGTCAAAATATTGGGCCAAAGGACTCCAAGTCCTGTAAAGTGATATTGTTTGCCAACTTTAGAAATTCCCTCGCTGGCCCTGTTATTGACCACAATATCGGGTTGCCTGCCACGCTGCAAGTCTAATTCATTAATAGAATAATCCGCTATCACACTTGCGTAGTGCAGTGATGGTTCGATCTCGCTACAAGTGGACTGAACAACTTCCCATGCGGAGACGGCAGCATCAGGATCTCCACTCACATGTGTAATGATAGCAATGCCAATGAGTATGGCGGTAAGTTCGAACCGCCTTAATTGGTCGCTACCGCGCAAGCCCTGATACAGTTCTAACACATCCCGCCAGGACGACTACACCTGGCCGGACCGTACTTTCTGTAGCCCACAGACAAGATAGGCATCCGCCAATGCGAGACGGGCGCGAAAGTTGGCCCGCGAAGAGGCAGGCAAGCGGAGATTCAACCACCCACGAACCCTTGCCACAGCTAGGTCGGCTTCTCTCAGCTCGCATAGAACTGCACTGAGCTGCACTAACGCGCTGCTACTAACATTATGGTGCTCGTAAGTAGCTTTTAACGTCTCATAGGCCTCCTGAAATCGACCTTGAAACCGATAAACAGCTCCTTGCATTACTTTAATTCTGAGCTGCTGCGCTTTCTTAAATGTTGAGCCGAATATAGGAGTATATTTGGCAAGTTCCTCATGTGCCGTGTCAAAGTCTCCTCGTTGAATCGCCTGACGTGTCCAAAGGAGGGCGAGATCGGCGTAAAAAGCATTCGCCAGGGCATAGGTTGGTGGAAACGTGATATAACCTCGATCAATCTGCCCGGAAGGGACCGCATCGTGAGACATGGAGCACCAGATCTTCCGTGCTCTGAGCCGGGCCTCGACTACTCTGATGGCTTCTGGGGCAGGAGGGAAACGCTGCTGTCTGTATGCTTGGAGTACGAGAGTTGCAGCGTCTAGCGCCTTCTCTTTCCAACCGGAGTCCGAAAAAAACGATGCGGCAATGCAAAACTCAAAAGCTTCATACAGGCTTAGCCCAGTACTTCTTCTCCCTAACACCCCAAGTACTTCAGGGTCGGATAGATAAGGCAGTACATGCTCTGCTTGAGGAAGCAGCCGTTCACGCAGGATAGCATAGCTATGATTATGTCAGTACCTAGCTGGGTAGTAAGTTGGCTTGGCTGCTTCTCACTTACTTTTGAGGCTCTAAGACAGGATGCGTCGGTAGAATATGGATAAGAAGCTGTACAGCTCTAGTTTTCCACACCAAAATCTTATCTCTGTTGTAAAGTAACGTGGTCAACGATCTGTCGATACGAATTTCGTCAGATGTAGCCTGGACAACGCCGGCGTTTTTAAGTCTCTGCAATGCGGCTTCGAACGCTTGTCGGTCAACTATAGCAAGGGTAAGGTCGGGAGGATAGAGCTGGGCTTCTCCATTCTCCCCCCATGCCCCCCGCGCCATACGGATTCTCGAGAATATGAATAGTGGAACGGTCGTGGTACCAAGATAGTGCAGCAAAGAAGCTAGACCTACTGCATCCAGGCTACGTTTATATAAAACTGTCTTGAACCACTGTTTGAAGGATGAGTGAACGGGGAATGTGCGACACTTTTGGTAAAGATCCTCGCGTGACTTGTCTGTCATCCCCTCCAGTGCTTCGAAAGTCTTCTTACTCCTTAGGCTACGTTGAATATCATGCGTAGCATATAATGTTGCAGCTAGTGCGAGAGGTCCCCCAATCTTGAGGGAGGAATCTACGAGCTCGGCCCTTCTGGCCTGTTGCCGTAGCCTGGCGCCTGACTGTCCATTCAATATAACGTTAGACATATGCTTTCTCTGGCATACCTGGCTTTCATCATCTGCCCGGAACTCGGCTAGCGCAAGGCGGAATGACTCTTCGGCGTAAATAGTATCGGCAGTGTCAGGGAGGGCTTCATGTCGGCAACAAGCCAGCAACGCATCAATTAACAAGCTTCTGACTTCAGAAGGATCCCTATTGATGGCCTCCTCTATTTCTATCCTATCTTCATTCTCTGAGCTGCAGAAGATACGCATGATCGATTTCTGGATAATGTAGCTTGGCCTGGTTGGCTTTGTGTCGGTTGTAGAGGAGGTGTAGTGGAAGTTTGATGACGGCTCGTGCACTCCAATACCCCACATACAGGCCATTGCCCTTCCCGAGCACCCCTTCCCGAAAAGATGTGAGCTTGAACAAGTAAGTATTGAGGAAGGTGAAGCTTGAGGGGTTTCATATCAAAATAGGTAGGTGCCTATCCTCGAAACTGCATTCATGCGTTTTCTGCTCTTGCTGGCTAAAGGCCCTCCGTGCCGGCCACTACCACTGCCTACATATATGTAGGTACCTACCAGGTAGGTAGGTAGTAGTATATATATGTAATGGGATGACTGATATCTGTTCTCTGTGGCAATTTACGAAGATGGCCGAGTAATGGCCTAAGTCTCTAGCACTTGTTCGATTCGTTCCGCTCTGACGGCTCTCATTCTGAGCTATACCACTTGTACATGTCGTGATACAATGGGATACTTCTGCATGTGCAGGTGCATAACCGATACCAATTGCTGTGAACTTTTAAGCCCCGCCGTCTGTAGAAACCTCCTGCAAATCATAACACTTCAAGGTTGTTGAAGTTCACACCTGTCTCGATACAGACACCTTGATAGGCAGTCTGTCTTCCGGCGACCCTGGCCAACAGTTGTTCCCGGTGCGAGGTAGTGCCGTGAACGCGAAGTTGGCAAACACCGCAGCGAGAATGTGTTGCATGACTATCCGTACGGTTAGCATGTATGTCAAGAAGGGGAAATAGTGAAGAGGTAGACGGACTGTAATATGTCAGGTTATTCCCGAGACATGTTCTTGGGCCACTGACAAAGGCCCATAGCACGTCCTCCCGGGCCGCTCTCTTCTCCATATCACGCCCTAGCCAGCGCTCCGGCAGCCACTCGTGGACCCGATCCCACTTGGCTGGGTCTCTGTGCACGAACCACTGGAAGGAGTTGATGCGAGTCCCCGGCGGAATGTTATCAACGCCCGCGACGGAGGAGGTCCTGTCTGGGGGTGTGACGCGTGGCAATGGTGTGCTGGTAGGTCGCATTCGCAACGACTCGTCGATGACGGCCTTGAGATACGGGAGCGAGTCCAGCTTCGCGGCTGTTATCTTTGTGCTGTCATCATCCGAGCCCCGGCGTGTCAGATCAATCCCATCTGCTACTAGTTCCTCCCGGATGGTCTGCTGCACTTTGGGGTTCTCTGCTATATACCAGAAAGCGTAGCCAAGGACCAGACCTGTTCGCGGAATTAGTAACGAAAATGGTTTATCCTTAGTGTACAAGCTATGTTACCTAAAACCTCTCTTGAGGCGGCTAATTTAAAATTAGCACAACGTCAACTTACGGTGAGATGGAAGTAACCTTACAGATATGGTCAAACATCTCGCTGGCGACTTCTTCTCTCTTATTCTGCTCGCTCAGATGAGGCGAGTCCTTGTTTACGGCCGTCCTCGCTGTCTCATAAACGATGGGCTCATCTGCCGGCGCTAACTGCAAGCGCGTCTTATGCTTCTGGTTAATGACTGTCTCCGCCTTCGAAGCCATGTCCGACATCCACCTTTCGAGGAACTTCTTCGAATCGCGGTACTTGCTCGGCAGCAGATCGATTGAGAGGAATCTCATCAGTCTATAAAGCCGAGGAAGCTCCTGGGCGAAGAAAGTCTCGTGACACATCGTGTTCTCATAATGAGTCCGCCATTCTGTTATGACTGATTTGGGCTGGTTGAGATAGGTTGTCCCGTTCGAATAGCCGAATATGAAGGAACTGAGAAAGTCTGAGCAGATGTGGTAGCTGAGGTCGAGACCGTCCGTCTCTTTCTCTCCGTGAATTACCCTGCTGAGCATGGGCAGTAGTCGCTCATGGATAATCTTATCGGTGACGCCTAGAAGATGCTCTGACTTTAACAAGGCGGATTTGGAGTAGAGGGCTGCTGTTCTTCTGCGGCGAAGACCGTGTTCGCTTCTTTCCAGACTGGTGAAGGCATTTCGACGTCTTGAAACGCGTTAGCACCGTACTATAAGCCTGATAGGTAAGGAGGACGAATGACTATGTAGAAGACACTTACTGGTAGTAGTCGAAGGGGGCAAAAAATGCGGCTGGTTTGGGAAAGCCCCCGTCATAAATCTTTCGGATGCCATCTTGATAGCTGCTCACACTGAGGTCCTTGGGTCCAACCTGGACTATAGGCCCATACTTCTCGTGTGCCTCTATCAAGCGGGCCAGCTCATTACCCGAGTACCTCGTCCATAGGATCCAAAGGGAGCTAAACCGGGATGACCAGTGTGCCGATGGGACTCGAGATAAGGGCGAGGTGAATATCTGGATGAGATAATAGCCACAAAGGAAGGTGAGGCCGATGCCTAAGTAGAGAAACATGGTGACTGGGTACTGTACTTGCCACGTAGATAGTATACCCGTATCAGCTGTATTTCTGAGATATGACTATGATGAAGTTAGGCCCTCATGAACCGTGTCGTCTGACTAACCACGACTTTGAGTTCGTGAGGGCTTGAGGCTTAAGCGGGTTGGTCAAGACAGGGGGAAAAGCCGTACATCAAATATGGAAACCATATATACATGGAAATTAAGTGTGCCCTTTACTGAATGGTATGGTATCATCTCACTACGGTAACTCCTCACCTTAGGTTGCTTACAGACAAATAATGCACATAACCCAGCATACAGTATTTTGCCAATCCAACGTAACCTTCAGCAAGTTAAAGCCAAGGCATGACAGGCCATCTTTTGATTCTGTCTAGGCTTCCCTGCTGTAACAGACTAAACTACCTCTAGGATCCTAACTTACGTACGTACGTACGTACGTACCTAACTTACTTAGTACGTACCCCGTCCCGTCCCTTCGCCATCCTCTCAGCCAACATCTATTTACAGACCGGTCGGAGTCAGATACAAGGGCCAGAAAGGAACGAGTGGGTCTGGATTCCGAGTCGTGCGTCTTCCAATTCCGTCGAATCCGTTCATACTGATTTACGGGTAATTATTCTTCGATTCTTACAAACGGTCACAAGAATATCTCAGTATTACGTTAACAGCGAAGATTGAATATGAACAAACTCGGGTATATAAAATCTGCCGCTGGCTACGCGTAATAGAATTCGTGGATATATATCCTAACCAGAGGTTTCCCTTGTGTTCTGGTTTTTATTTTAATTTTTACATAATCCTATATAATTGGTTTGTGGCCATCAGGAGCCCATCTCTCCACATTCGCACAATGGCTTCAAAAACCTTAACTACCACCATCACCACGACCGGCTGCGGTACGGTGAAGCTGAATAGCAGCAGCAGCAGCAGCAGCAGTAGCGCCACCGAGCTGGCCGGCTTCTGGGAGAACCACAAGAAGTTCGACCTCACACCCATCATCGGCACAGTCTTCGATGATGTGAGCCTACCCGAAATACTGCACTCTCCCGACTGCGATGCCCTGATCCGTGAGTTGGCCATCCTGGTATCATACCGTGGCGTCTGCGTCTTCCCCAAGCAGTCTGCTCTTAGCATTCCCGATCAGAAGCTATTATGTCGGAAGCTGGGCCAGCTCACCACTCGTCCCGAGACTTCGGACCTGTGGATTCACCCCGTCAACCAGACGGTTCTCCCTGACGGGACACTCGATGGAGAATATATGTCTCCGTCTCGTGATCCTTCGAAGAAGCTGTACACTCAGGTAATTATGGACTGACCTGGCCCACTCCCTTCACAAGATAATACCTTCCAGACGGAAACAGGTGACTCACTTCTCAACAGGAAGGAGGTTACTCGGCCAACACAGCCAAGAACCAAAGCCGTGCAGACGGATGGCACACAGACGGTTCCTTCGAGCACGTGCCCGCAGACTACACCCTGTTACACATGAAGGAATGCCCTCCCACTGGCGGCGACACCCTCTTCGCCTCTGCATACGAGGCATACGATCTTCTATCCAAGCCGATGCAGCAGATGCTGGAGGGTCTGAACGCAACATTCATGCCTCCTCACCACACCCCGGAGCGCGTGAAGGAGCGCCTCTGGCCCGCGCCCCGCGGCGCCCCCGAGAACGTCGGCGCGCATCTCCGCGCAACGCACCCCTGCGTCAGAACGAACCCCGTCACTGGCTGGAAGTCCCTCTACGCTTTCGGTCACCACCTTGAGCGCGTTGAGGGGTTGGGCGATGTCGAGAATAGGATGATGCTGGAGTTCACTGCAAGGCTTATCACCGAGAATCATCAGCTCCAGGCCCGCGTCAGGTGGGAGCAGGACGATTTAGTTGTCTGGGATAATCGGGCTGTCTATCACGTGAGTAATCTCTTCTGTCGTCTTTTCTGTCTTTCTGTTGGCGCAGTGGGGATGGGTACTGACTTTCGCTTTAGTGCGCTACGTACGATTACGGCGCTTCCGGCAAGCGTCGCGCGCTCCGGGTCTGCGGATGCGGCGAGATCCCTTACTTGGATCCTAAGTCTGCTGGTCGTCGGGAGGCGTTGGGCATATAGAATGAATGTTAAGGAATATGTAAATGTAAATACGAAATAAAAACACGTCTTATTGACATGACGATATGACGTGAACTCTCGCGATGAAAGTATATATGTAGCTTTATTACTACTGCGGGCTAATAACTAGTGTTGCTACGGAGTTCGCAGGAGGGACCCTGAGCGATATTGGCCGTCTCTAGCGAGTGTCGCTCTTCCTACCTTGGCTTAGATCGGCGTGATTTTGGCCTATTAGAACATCGATTCTTCATAACTTTTTCTTGACATTGGCTTCATTTCAGAGTTGGAGTCCAGTCGATGTAATCCTAGCTTGTACGGCCTGGATATTCCGTGCTAACCTGGTCTCCTATATCGGTAAGCAACTTGCCAGGGACGTATTTAAAACATATAGTCTCACGGCATACAGTATTCACGTGTACTATTTTAATATCTTTCATCTCCACGTTTATTGCCCGAATCCCATTTTTATCTCACCATGCGCGTTCCATACGTCGACGAGACAACTCTCACGGAGTCGGCAGATCGCGAGATCGTAGAGCGCATCCGCGCCCGTCGCGCCCCCAAACCAATCCAACCCCTCGACAAGGCCCTGCTCCAATCTCCCCCCGTAGCAGACGGCTGGAACTCCTTCCTAGGTGCCATCCGCACCCGGACGACGTTGCCTGCCGCAGTCCGCGAACTCATCATCTGCCGCGTCGCCATTTGCAACGACGCGTGGTACGAGTGGGACGACCATGCGCCCCTCGCTATCAAGGGCGGTGTCTCGGCGGATGCTATGGACTTGGTCAAAGTGGACGATCTGAGCAGGATCACTGCTGAGAGCAGGGAGAGGGCTGATCTGGGGGATAAGGAGTGGGCTGCTATTGTCATGGCGGATGAGATGACGAGACATGTCAAGGTGAAGGAGGAGACTTTCGAGCTCCTGAGAGAGGAGTTTACCGAGAGGGAGGTTGTGGAGGTCGTCGCTACGGCTAGCTGCTATAATTGCGTTAGTAGATTCTTGTTGGCTCTTGATGGTAAGTTGCCTCTCCTCGATTAATATGCCTCTTGGGGACTTTGCTGACGGCCTGTCTAGTGGGTGAGAAGAATAGTTATAACCCCAAGGCGGCAGAAAATGGCGACGTGCCTGGAAGTCCTCAGGCTGCATCTTTTTAGACAGCGATGGAGGCTGCTTTTCATATATATTGGACATGAAAACAGGAATAGGACCATGATGATGACTGATGACTTGGCTACGTGTTCGCCTGTTACTTTCTATAATACACAATACACAATACACAATACACAATACACAATACACAATACAAAATACGCAATGAAGCTGTGGTGCCGCGCCAGCTTTCCGAGCGCCCTTGAGGACATCTGTCCACCTCGTCAACCTGTAGAATGACTCGTAGGTTAAACTACATTGTTAACTATGCTAATCGACCTCTTTGACTTGACGCCTTGAAGCGACACTCATCCGGTTGAGAGCTCCACATACTACACTATATCCGTCAAATCGCGGCCGAAGGTTGTCCTGTAGAAACGTAGAGTCGCCTGTACAGCGAATTCTTCACCGTCAATCCTGGTAATTCATGTTTCTATGTAGAGCACGGCACAGCGTATGTGAAGCCCGGAGGCGGAGCAATTGTTTTAGGGCTTGTATGCTGGTACGTAGGTAGTCTCTGCCTAAAAGGGCAAGTTGGGCTGGAATGCCACGGTTTAATTGGATGGCTAGAGGAAGGAATCAGGCTCTTGGCAGGGTCCTTGGCGTCGTTAGAGGCTCATAGGACGGCCTACCCACTGAACCTCTCAACACTGCTCCACTAACGTTATGCAGGGACCGGGTCCAGTGTCCAAGATCCTATAGGCGAGCACTGGGCCCAGTGGCGGGAGGCGGGGATAGTAGGTAGCCAGTACTGCAACATCATGGACGATTAGTGCTTACCTAGTAAGAGCACATGAATGAGACTCTCGTCATTGGATACCTCGAGTTCCATCCTACCATTTAGCTTTTCTACTGTAGTAGGGTCCTACTAGATACATACATAGTCTAACAAACTTTTCGACTCCTTCGAGGTGGGCTAGAATAAAGCTAAAATAAGGTCTCCGGGCTCTTATGTAGGGTCCGGAGTAAAGTGGATGTTCTGGCTGCACGATTACCCACACCCAAGTGCCACAGGGATAACGCCGCCTTTTTTTCTCCGCCCCGGCGTGGGCGGGAATATAAGCTTACCTTTAAAGTTCGATCCCGGGATGGTATAGTACTACGGTACATGCATACCGTCTTTGCAACACCGGACCCTGCATTTCCCTTATCATATTTTAGCCCGTCTGGTATCTATTCTAGTCTAGACTAGACCGGTCAGATTGGCTGACCGTCAATTGATAGGAAGTAGTAAGGTAGTAACCACGCATGCTAATAAATTCAGTAAAACATGAAATCTATTCGCAACGTCCAACTTTCCCAAATCGGTGTCTCTGTTTCTGTGACTGTATTGCCAAATTTTTGCCATAGTTTTTTTTGTATAACCAGAATAGAGATTACCATGACGAAAGAAGCCAAGATCAACGGCGTGAACGGCCACCATGATGGACAAGAATCTCATGTCCTGCACAATACCCTGGTCTCGCAACCCCCCACCGTGACCTCCGCATCGGGGTCCTACATCACCCTCTCGACGGGCCAACGTGTGCTAGACGGGTGCACGGGCGCCGCCGTGGGGAGCATAGGGTACGGAAACGAAGAAGTCCGCGCCGCCGTGGCGGACCAGATGACCAAGGTCTGCTACACGCACACCGTCGCCTTCACCACGCCCGCGGCTGAGGAACTCGCCGATTTCCTCCTCGAGGGAAACCCCTACGGACTAGTGCGCGCGTTCTTCGTATGCTCCGGTAGCGAGGCCACGGACTCGGCGTTGAAACTTGCTAGGCAGTACTACGTAGAGAAGAATGAGCTGTCTAGGCGGCGAGTTGTCGCGCGCAGGAGGGCGTTCCATGGGAATACCATCGGTGCCCTCAGCGTAGGCAGCCATGTTGCCCGTCGCGCGCCTTACGAAGGTGCGCTCTTGCTTCCTGACGATGTCGTCAGCCATGTCTCCCCTACGTACGCGTACCGCGACCAGCGGGAGGGCGAAAGTGAAGAGGACTACGCCGCGCGTCTCGTGAAAGAGATCGAAGAGAAGTTCCTCTCCCTTGGCCCGGAGACCGTCGTGGCGTTCGTCGCGGAACCCGTAGGAGGCGCCACGGCGGGCTGTCTCACCGCCCCCAGGACGTATTACCAGGGCGTCAGGAGGCTGTGCGATAAGTACGATGTCCTACTCATCCTCGACGAAGTCATGTGCGGAACAGGTCGCACTGGAACCTTCTACGCCTTCGAGCAGGAGGGAGAGGGGGTTTACCCTGATCTACTTACACTCGGTAAAGGCCTAGGGGGCGGGTACGCGCCTATTGCTGGCGTCCTGGCCCATGAGAAGGTTATCAGTGTTCTGCAGAGCGGGTCGGGATTCTTCAATCATTCCCACACTTACCAGGCGCACGGCGTTAGTTGTGCTGCTACCCTTGCCGTGCAGAGGGTCATTCATCGCGATGGCCTCGTGCAGCGCGCCGAGGGGAAGGGAAAGTGGTTAGAAAGTAAGCTCAGAGAGATCTTCGGCGAGCAAGGCTTCGTCGGCGAGATTCGCGGAAAGGGCCTCTTCTGGGGTATCGAGTTCGTCAACGATAGGGCGACCAAGGCTGTATTTGACCCCAAGCTGCGATTTACGCACAGAATGGTGGACGAGGCGTTACGAAGGGGCTTGACGATCTATCCCGGCGCGGGAACGGTGGATGGAGTTGTGGGCGATCATGTCATTGTTGCCCCGCCGTATAATGTCTCCGATGAGGAACTTGATGAGCTGCTCAGGCTATTGAAGGATACTTACGATACTGTTGAGCGCGAGGTGGGGAAGTTATTGGCTGCGACTAATGGTGCTTAGATATTCATGATAGTTTTTACTTAATAGAGTTGATGCCACAAACCTACCAGCCCCCTCCCTGCCACTAATCCTCTCCCAACTGGACAATAGGGAGATATTGAGGTGTGCTCATTTCTAAGGGAGAATAGTATTCATATAACTATCTGGAACTCTTCAATTAGATCTGACCGTATATGTAGGCCGACAAGACATTCCCTTTATTAATAGCTGATATCACATAGAAATAAACAACGGGGCAACACCCACTATTGTAACGGTAAGTGCAAAATAGATCTCTGGAATCCGTGTGCCTAGGACAACCTACGGCGGCGAGCCGGAATGAAGATACGATGCGGTTGCAATTTATGTTCAAATTTGGCACCCAGGGAGACCTCTATTTGCTCAGGATTCTCGTTCCTGCTCAAAAACCCTATGCCCTCATGCACAGCTCTCCTTTTCGGAAGCAGGTTCTGAGGATCCTGAGGGTTGCGAAGATTGAGCCTCGGCATCCGCTTCCTTCCTAGGCGTCTTAACAGACTTCCACTCCATGCATAATGCAGCAATAAGGCCTACTAGAGCCGTAGCCACACAGGCCCAAAAAGTCCTCGTGACAGCCCAGTTATAGGCACTGAGAGCGCCTTCTTTCTCTTCAGGTGTGATGATGTCTAGCAGATCAGTGGCACCGTGTGAGATGATGGCCTCGACATCTATGCCAGGGATACCAGATAGGCCTTCTCGAAGCAGGTTTGAGAAGATATTCTGCGAGATAGAAATGATCAGCGCGGCACCAATGCTAATGGCGAAAGAAATGGCCGATAACCCGACGGGAATGTCTTCCGAAGGGAGCGCAGTTTGGATCGTAGTCCATGGCTGAGGAAAGGCGAAACCAAGACCAATGCCGAACAACACTTGGAATCCGATCCAGGATGATGTCCCAGTAGACGGTGCGAAGGTTGTGAGAAAGCCAAAGCCGACAGCCATCATGGTCGATCCAAGTACCATGAGTGGGGTATAGTATCCCAAGAAGGACACGATAAAGCCAGAGCTAATGGCAGCAGCGGAGAGACCGATGATGGACGGGAGAAGCATAGCTCCGGACTCAGCTGCATGACTTGAGCAAAGCTGGAGATGAGACCAAGCTTATGCAAATATGCCGAAAGCACAGTTTGCCTGACAAGGGAAGAAAGGCCGTATCTATCACGCACCTCTGATAGGGGGCATGATTGCGGCATCTGGAAACTACTCCATACTCTGAGACCAGTATTGATGTGGACATCTCACGTATAATACACGATATATATTTATTTAAATAATTCGATAGCCCTATGGGAAGTTGTTGTACCGACTACAGTAGTTAACCTGTAAATTAATCAGACGATCCATTCCCAACCCCTGGTGAGGCGAGACGAGCCGTCCCATATTCTTCACTCAGTTAATACTCTACATATCCCATACCCGTCCTTGAATTCGGCTCGCATTGGGCATCGAGGTGGCCATTCTAATCTTTCACTAATCGCAAGGAGCCTGAGCGATGGCGACACTTCCCGTAGGCTTGGCTCAAGAAGGCCGAGACTTTCGCAAACACAGGATGTGAGTAGCACGGCCCTTATTGATCATTAAGTTTCTTGGTAGCCTGATGTTAACATGGCAACAGCATCGCTCGTCGTAACGGCAAGCCGTCATCTTGCGAATCATGCCGGAAGCTCAAAGCGAGATGTGACCACAATATGCCGGTCTGTGGAAGGTGCCGATCACGATGTATCTCTCACCAGTGCTATTATCACCCGGCGCCTCTGACACAGCCAAAGCCAGGCAACAGTGAAAACGTCGTCCTGTTCCCGTAAGGATCTCTTGCTCCTTCATCCTCACGTTCCCTACCATCCGGCATAAACTCCCAAAGACTAATACGTATGTGGACAGTATCATCAATGAGCCCACATGGACAACACCATTACTGCCTACATCATATAGTGACGACCTCAACAGCCAGATGTTAGGTAGCGGGCAGGCTTGGATGCAAGAGACAGACTTCGTGAGCACCACGGCCGACCACCCCATATCGTCACCACCTCCAGACGTCACCGTCGCCGGCATGCTGCTAGACCAGGTCCTCTCCCGCCTGTCACAGTTCGACATCGTGGGGGAGCTACTACGGCGCTGGTGGAGGGTCAGTCCCAGCGGCCCCGTGCCTAGGTGTCTGTTCGATAAGGCACTAATCTCGATAGAATCAGCCTCTCATCGCCTCGAACAAGGCCCAGCCGAAGCCAGAAGACTGGCAGCCGAGATCATGGAAGCCTCCTCAAGACCCTGGGTCATGCCTCCCGAGACCCCTCCGAGGGATCTACCCAAGCTGTTCGCCGAGCCTAATTTAAGGATAGAGGCTGTCGGTATCATATTAGCCACGGCCGGTACCGCGGCGATATGCCTGCCTGAATCTGACATCCTCTTCTCCGTGCTATCCCTCAACTCGGAACAGCGCCATCGGTTCGCGAGAGATATACTGCAGGCTAGCGATGCCTGTATCACCTTTTGCGATGATGACAGCCCCGGTCTTCATGATCTTATGATATGGCTGAGGTACGCGAGCTTTCTGTTGACTCTGAACTTTTGCGGGTATGCAGGTAAGTTGCAAACGACGGGGCTGGCACAAAAATAACACGGCTAATAATGCCGTGTTCCTTACAGATCACAGGACGTGGTCGCGGCCGGGACAGCTGTTCGGCGACGCACTGGCTATGGAGATGCACCGCGAGCCCGAAGAGCCGTCATATGCCGTGCCGTTCTTCTTAAACGAGATACGGACGAGAACGTTTGTGTGTCTGTATGCCCATGACAAAGTCCTGTCCGCTATTCTCGACAGACTTCCTCGCATACCGAGACATTACTGCAGTCGGAAGCTTCCACTGGACGTGAACGACGACAGACTGTTGAGTGGGGGATCACCGCTGGAGGAGATACTATGCGGGCCGGACGCTGAAGGTTGGGACGGCGAGGGGTACCGTCCAGTGGACCTTCTTCGTGCCCGCTACATATTAGCCACGTTGCGCGAGGACATTCTGAATGTCCGACTAGGTAATCCGACCGGAGACAGCGTCGGCTTCATAAGGCGTGTAGCACAGCCTTTCAAGCGTTGCAGAAACCCAACCCTCACACCATTCTAAGACAGCTTCCCGGCCGCATTGCATCGACATGGGACAGCCTACCCTCCCGCATGCGTTTCGATCCAAACAATTCTTCCGACCTAGGAAAACCGCACACGTACATCGTAAAATCCCACCTCTACCTCGAATACCTCGACCTGCACTATTGCGCACAGCAGCTCATCCACCGACATACGGGCAACGCGGATGACACCAATCTATTACAGATGGCTCTATCTTTGATGACAACGGCCGCGAACTGCGTTAGGCGGTATTGCCGGCGTTTCGGCGCTTCGAAAGAGATTACCTCGATAGTAAGGCAACCTTTTTTACTTTCTTTTTTTCCCTTTTTTCCCTTTTTTCCCTTTTTTCCCTTTTTTCCCTGTTCTTCCTACGTTATTCAACTAACATTTGATTCCCGCTAGCTCTGGATCTACGGCCTACCCAGCGCTATCCTCCTAGCAAACGCGATGCGCCAGCGCGCCGAGCTAGGACAAGACCTACCGCGTCCCATGACCTGGGCAGCTCTGTACCGACAGCTAAGCGTCTTTTCATCGGACCTAAAAACCAACACCGATCGGCGAGACGGGGATTTTCCCTTCTACAGCGAGAGGAGCAGCGTGTTATCCGCACAACTCGACCAGGCACTAAACGCCCAGCATTACCGACACCCGCCAACCTGCTCCTCTTCCGCCTCATCGTCCGCCTCCGTCTCATCAGTTGGCGTCGACCCGATAACGGCGACAAGGGCAAATAGCCTAATGTCTTTGAATAGCTCAGCTTCCGGTATCTCCATTGCCGATATTGGATTACTGTCTACGGCTAGTGTACCGGATGATTTCACGGATGCGCTTACGGATATGGCTATGGATAGCTCGGCTTTTGGCACGTGACGTTTGTAATGAGGGAAGAGAAAAGAAGGGAATAATTCTAACGAGCTACAATATGACGCTTACTCACTCATCATCTTGTGGAACATTCGCGCTGAGTCTCAATTCCACTTACGGGCATATATCCCCTAAGGAAACAGCTGTAAAAAGAAGACGTCTCACGACATCACGGTAGTTGAATGAATAATGAAGCAACATGACCTACGCAGAAAATGCCCCTCAATACTCCCCAGATTCTGTCAGCGGCAAAGCTTATTTCGATTACCGTCGTAGTTGGAAAGCCAATCTTACTACGAACAAACCTAGCTCGGTAAGGTAGTACTTACCCAGGTAGGACATAATTGTCATAGCACTGATACCGTGGAGCTGGGTTCTCGCTTACGTACCTGGACCTAGACCTAAACCCATGTCGTGCCAACTCTCTGGTTCTGTGTCCAAGTTCCGTCCCGTGCTCCTAACATCAGAAGCGAAGAAGGGCTCCATTGCTTGCCCCCTTGCTTGGGTTCATCTCAGCTCTCCCATCCGCCACGTCTTTGCCTTGCTTATATATACTTGGGTACCTATGCACGTATGTACCTAATTACGCGAATACTAAGATGGTATATACATGTCAAAAAGCCCTTGCTTAGTTTAGGTAATCACTATGCGCCGCCAGCCTGCATAGCTACCTACTCATGTGCAATGCAGAAAGCAGGAAAACGGTCAATGCGCATGATGTTCTAGCATCTCCGAGGTCAATCTGAGCTGTTGGTTCTCACTTAATAAGCTATACTAGGTCTGAAGCGAAAGTGGTCTAGACGTTCTTCTGACTAAGACGCCGTTACCTACACACCTACTTATGTATCCCAATTCCCACAGCACACCAACGGAGCTAGGAAATAACTAGGTTAGGTAATTGAACTCTCAGGTATGCTGTATCGGGACGGGTAATGGGACCGGAATAAGCAAGTACCTGCGAGCCGTTGTTCTTATGTAAGACTACAGCTCTGTATAGATTAGGTAAGTAAGATACCTTATGGACTTAAGATGCTGTAGCTAACACCAGGCCTCGGAGATAGGCTATCTCGCATCACACCGTATTGCGTCGTCGGATCCTCCGTTTGTCAACAAAAGGCCGCCTTATCACTTGCCAGGGTCACAATATTATACGGCATGCCTGCACCAATGCGATGCGATGCGATGCGATGCGATGCGACTTATTTCCGACGTGCATGATAGATAGGTACAATATTTACAGGATCACAGCTGGGTACCAGCATGGCAATGACCGTATTTCATTTTATTTGTCAGATAGATATGTAACTCTCGTGAGACGACTTGACTTGACATGCGAGGCCAGCGCGGTTAGGCGGATGCTTTTACCTTTTGCCTCTTATGAGCGGCACACCGCTCCCCAGTATCGTCATGTGCCGAAATGGATTTTTGACTAAAACCTCTTATGTCCTATGTTGATGCGAGGTGGCGTTAACGCCGGTGTCCTGGGACGATGCCGTAGTTGGCTTTCGATTGAGATGCCTCGATATTTCGAGGGAAACCATGCGCGACCTGCATCTCGAATCTCGCAAGGGGACGGGTACGAGGCCTGTAACTGGACGAGGTGAGCAGCAGAATATGTTGCCGATTCTCTGGTCATTGGTTGCAGAGTTTTGGCGGCGTGAACCTGCACACGCGTACAGACGTACTTATGGGATGAAAGTGAAGCGATCGCGAAGCTTGTATGATCACCGACACCGTCGTTGTGGCTCAAGAGTCCCTGGTGCAGCCTGGTATCACGGCACTTGGCCTGGGCCTGAAATATTGGACGGCGGGATCGTCGATCGGAGCTCTGGGCAGGAACTAGCAAAATCCGATGGTTTGAATCTGTACACCGATGGCGACGGCTAAAGTAGCGTTACCCTAAACATGGAGTGTCACAGATGGCATTGCCCTCAGCGTGTTGAGGCGTAGCAAAGTCAGCCAAATATTTGATATCACTGTTTTATTTCTTCCTTCATTTTTGTTTTGCCCTTCCCGATCCGTAGGTAAAATGCAAGCCATAAAACGCCATCGCCATGCAAGTGCCGAAGCTAGCTACAGTATCAGCTAAAAAACATCAGCCCTAGAAGTAATACATATCCGTCCCCTTCATCACGAAAGACGTGCCCACTGCCGACAATGTAGGTGTCGTTGGCAAGCCTCGACTTCATTCTAGTGTGAAACGTCGAGGCCTGTGCGATCCATTACAAGATCGCTTCCCCTTCCAACTCAATCCAGGGAGGCAAGAATGGTCGTCAGCATGCCGCTCGTCATAGTCGCCTTTCTCGCCTTCTCGATCTCCGCCTTCAAATGGGTATGGAGCTTCTCGAAAGCAGAGGCGAGCTCTACACTGCTATCCGCATACTTGGCATACAGATCGACAAGATGTGTGGCCACCATCACGCACATAGACATGTATCTCGGATCGATGATATGTCGCCGCGTCCAATTGAGGACGGGTAGCACGGATATCTCGTCACGGCCCTCGAGAGCTTCGCGGAGGGCGCTGCGATGATGGAGCGCGACCAGGATAGTCAGCACTTCTAACGGTTCTTGCGGGGCATCGCGAGAACCCAGGCCGAGTACCGTGTCCAGCGCCAGCTTGTAGTTCCCGCGTCGCAAGTCTTTGTGCCAGCGCTTTTCGCGTTTTGTTCGAGTGATATCATTTGCTATCACGACATCGACGCCCTCGCCCACGATGTCTAGACGCTTGGTTGCCGCGGCTTGTTTCTTCCGCTTGTTCTTGGCTCTGTCATGTGTCGCGATGGTGCCTGCAAGGAGAGCTTCCATCTCCTTTTCTCGCTCGCGGTCGCGCGCCGCCTCGGGGCCTGTGAGACGTGTGCGCAATGACAACACACCGGACTGCATGCCTACGGCCAAGTGTCGGTCGTCATTGTTGGCACCAGCCGTGATAATGCGCACGGCTAGGATGGGAGATGGGTATTTGGCACCAGCTACCACATTCCAGCCGGTCGTCTCGTAGATCTTGATATGTCCGTCGAGTGAGCCAGACACGACGCGACGACCATTTGAAGCGGTGCTGAGAGACGTCACCGTCTTTTGGTGGTTTGAAATAACGTGCAGAGGCTTGCCAGCGACTAGATCCAAGACGGAAATCTGGTTTCCTGCCGAGGCGAGGACCGTTGTGCCGGACATGAGCGGCAGGACATCCTCGATCGGCGCATGATGTCGGAATACCATGACTGACGAGGAGGACGTAGGTGTTCTTGGATCCCAGAGTCGCACCGTGTTATCGTAACTGCCGCTCACCAACAGGTTGCTTGTTGTGCCAGGCATGAAGGCGCCTGAACGGACGTAGTCGGAATGGCCAGTGAAGACAGACGTGCTCTCGGAACTGGGCAGATCCCAGAGCCTGACAGTGCGGTCGTCGCTAGCACTCAACAAGGTGGTAAGGTCCGTAGGCGAGAACTTGGTCGTCCACACGGGCTGCTTATGTTGCGTCCACGTCTTGAGGATGGCTCTTGACTTGACATCGAAGACCTGGATCTTGCCCGTGTCTTCTGCGGCGACCAAGATGCGACCATCTCGTCTCACTTCCCCGCCTCTCGCATTGTCCCCGAATCGCGTAAAGGTCTTGACCAGCTTTCTCGTTCTTATCGAGTATACCTGAACTCGTGGACCGGCAGTGACAGCAAACAGGTCGCTGTTGTCGACACCCGGGATCGAGGGTGGCGTGGTAATGTGGGTGACGGGCACTTCGGTTGGTGTAGGAATGATGAGCTGGTTCTTGAATGTTCGCCAGTATCTCTGCTCTGCGGTGATGGGGGAAGGGCCCGAAGGCAACCTCAGCCGTTGCAGAGGCCCAACCTCGGCCGCCATCTTTTTAATCGGTTGTTGTCTCTGCTAAATGAGCGGCGACGAGAGTTGCGCTTCAGTGGATCCTCTATTTTTTTCCTCGTTGGACCTGCAGGAAGCGCCATTGAATGGCCAGGCTAACCAAGTGTAGATAAGCCTTATCGATAATGTATCAGACAGTGGGGTTAAATTGCTTAATTAGGGGACTATTTATCTAACTCCTTAACAACAAACCACCGGATACATGCATGCCGTCTCAAGAGCATCAGGTTGCTCATTGATATGGCGACGTCACGACAGGTGAAAAATATCTGGATTTGGTTCTTTGCAAAAAGTGTTTTCATTAGCACCGTGTCTTGTCTTACTGCAAATTGACTAACCGTTTCACTCGAGGAAGCATTCTCTCATACGCAGTCATGTTCCTCTCGCGCTAGAGTGTCACACTCATATGGCAGATCGTGAGTGTTGCAACGCTAGATGAGTATATCACTTTCTAGCAACGATCTATTTCGGCTTTTACGACCCTTATCTCGTCTACAATACAAATGCCCTCAAAGTGTAATAGCGATTACATCCAAGTATTACAGACGCTCCTAGCGTTTATGTGTGGTCTCTTGGTTAGACTTGCTTTTACAGCTGTAGATGTAGACAAGTTCACTCCCTCTCTCCTTTCCTAAGCCACATTGAACCATCCATACATAGTCCAGTAACCTTCTTACTAGTCTTGTAATACAGATATATCGTGATGGTTGCTTAGGTCGATACGGCCATAGATTTACCGAATAGGTGGCATATGTGAACTAGCTAGCAGAGGGTCAGATACAGGAGAGAAGTCCGAGATAATTGTAAATGAAAGAGTCGGCGAAAACAGGACCATTCACTCAGTCATGGCGCACAAAACTTGGCCAAGGAGAGAAGCTGTTAGACTAAGCGACACACACCTCACCTTGCATATACTTTACCGGTGGCGCGCACATAAAAGAGGACAAGCTTTTTATCCAGGCAGGGGATATTGGGGGATCGAAGGCCCGGGATGCTACAGCGATACCCCGTCATACCTGCTAAAAGCGGGTTAGGAAGATGCGGGGGAAGAATGCAGAATCTCCAATGGCGGGGAGACCAGATACATCTTCTTTGCTTTTGGGGAAACCGCTGTCTGTCAGACGAGGCCCGAAAAGAGATGTTTTGCCTCGTACTATATTATGAGTGATTCGTCTCTTCGACTCTGCGCCATATGAAGACGGACCTCACTGGTATCAGCCATAAGCATTGCCCCCCTCTTCTTGTCGAGTCGCAAGCCATATTGCTCTTACGGGGATAGAGAATGCTTGTTGACTTACAGCGGCCGTTCAGACCTAGATACTTCACCGCATGTGCAGTACATACATAATGCAGCACGGTCATGCTACCTTCCACACAATTGGAGCATGGGTCCCTGATCGGGGTTGACGTGTTAGGACTGGACTGGACTGGACTGGACCGGCCGATGGACGATGGAGTGAGCCGGGTTATATATTGTATGCAGGTAGTGGTGCGGGGATATAGATATAAAAGCCTTGTCGGAACGCGGATGTTTCATTCGAATCACTGGTTGAAGTCTCGTGCCCTGCTTTGCTCCAGCTGTTTCGTTTTCGGCTTTCTTCTCAAAAGTCCGGCAAAGCCCTACTCCCTACGAAGTCATGTTGAATATATTAAGGGCGCTTCCCATTCTGGCTGCCGCTAGTCTGGGTCTAGCTGTTGATCCCTCGCCGCCTGGCGTAGATCTCGGGTACGCAAAGTATCAAGGGCTATACGACTCTACAAAAGATCAGAATGTGTTCAGAGGGTATGTGAACGGCCGGCCACTGAAAAGGGAGAAGGGCCTGACGGTAATCTAGTATCCGGTATGCGGCGCCTCCGATAGGGAATCTACGTTGGAGAGTGCCCCATCCGCCTGCTGTGAATCGAACTGTCGTGATTCCCGCCACAGACTACGCACCGCAATGTCCTCAATCGGGTAATGCTCCGGGGTATGTGTACTCTACAAGACCGCGACTCATACGCCCGTCCCTGATGAATGCCTGGCTGAAGTACAGACTAGTCCACCAACACAAGGGCCCTCGGGCGATGAAGACTGCTTGTTTCTCAATGTCATAGCACCTGCGAATGCCAAGAACCTGCCTGTCCTAGTCTGGATCCGTAAGTTCGTTCCCGAGAACTCTTGGGGGTCACCATATTCACAGAGACAGATGGCGGCGGCTATGGAGCGGGAAACAACCGATTCGAGCTTGGAGACCAGATCCACACCAACGGCAATTCCTACATCGCGGTGACCATCGCCTACCGGCTCGGTGCGTTCGGCTGGCTTTCGTCTGCCGAGACGGCTCGATCGGGCGTCGTCAACGCCGGTTTACACGATATGCGGTTCGCTCTGCAATGGGTCAAGAAGAACATCCATCTGTTCGGAGGCGACCCAGACGAGGTGACCATAGCGGGCGAGTCGGCCGGAGGCGGCAGCTGCATGCTACTAGCGATGGCCAACGGCGGTACCGAAGGGAATTCGCTCTTCAGGGGACTTATCCCATCAAGTCCTTATCTCCCGACGCAATGGTGAGCATTTCACGCGTGCGCTGTAGCCGTCAACGGTGCTGACAGCCGGAAACAGGGACTTGGACGATGCATGGCCGACGCTGAGTTACGAGGCTTTCGTCAATCGCGCCGGATGTTCCGATGCCAAGTCGAAGCTTGAATGCTTGCGATCAGCAGACACGGTTGTGCTCCAGACTGCCAGTGCCACAGTGAGCGCATCGGACAACTTTGGCCAGTGGGCGTTCATCCCAGTTACCGATGGCACGCTAGTTCGGAAGCGACCGACACAACAGCTCACCATCGACAAGAGGGCGAATGGAGAACGCATCTTAACGGGTAACAACGAAAACGAGGGCCCAGGCTTCACGCCCCAGAACATCACAACCGAGGAAGGATTCGTCTCGTTCGTCTTGACCAATTACCCACGCCTCAGCGAGCAGAATGTCAGCAGCATCCTGGACCTCTACGGCGTGCCAGATGACGTGTCGGGCGTATACGCAGATTCGGACGGGTTGACGGCTCCGTTCTCGACCACGAATTCCGACTGGGCGGTCGGCTGGCAACAAGCAGCTAACAACCTCTACGCCGAAGCCACATTCGTCTGTCCATCGTACTGGATGGCAGACGCGTACGCCGGTGTCAGAGGGAAGAGTGCCTGGAAATACCAGTTCTCCGTACCTCTCAACAACCACGGTGCAGACGTTGGACCGATTTCGCAGAGTCCCGACGTGCAGGGGACCGGGATGGACAAGGTGTTCCGCACTGCTTTCCAGCAGACCTGGGGCAACTTCATCGTGAGAGGAAACCCGACGCTCAGTGCAGCGCAGGTTGGGGTAGCAGAGGTCGGGAACATCACCGCTGCCGGCAAGGGAACCTGGCGGCAATGGGGTGGAGAGCCCGAGACGGATCACATGCTGAATCTGAACATGACGGGTGGGATGCCCGTGACGAATGTTAACAACGTGGGTGGAAAGAACATCGCCCTGACTAGCTACAGGCCGAGTACTAGCGACGCGTATCCTCCCCTCGAAGCCGACTTTAACTTGGTGCCGGGCTGGTCATGGGAAGGTGGCCGGGGCAAGAGATGTCAACTCTGGGTTGATATCGGTCGATGGGCACTGGAATGAAGTCCGTAGCTTAGTAGATTGCAATTAATCCCGCCCAATTGGGGTCATGACGGCACTGCGTTGTATTTCATTTCATTCCGTACGGCACACCCTGTACATGATAAGGTAGATAGAAGATCGCGATACTGGGTAGGTAGTAGTGGGTTTGGCTAGATAGACCTGCTACTGTAATGATTGGATTCGGCTAATCAATCTCAATCAATTAGCGGACCTTGGCCACTACTGCTCCAAACGTCCGGCCCCGGGACTAGAAGATATAGCAAGGGCGGGGTTCCGAGAACAAATACGGCCGGGAATAAAAACACGCTTCACGATGCTCCAAAGTCAGGTGCGTTAAGAGGGCCGCGCCAGAGATATCCAGCAAATGCTGTAAAAATCAAACGTCTAAGGTTAGATACCGTATACCGGTTCGGATTCCACCTACATAGTGCGTACATGGGCAGGGAAGATAGTACATACTGTAATGTAAATACATCGGTAATGCAACTCCGGATCTACCCATCTGCGTGCATGCGTGTATATCCTTCTACATAGCTTGAGGCGGGCTGTATGCATCTGCTTATCAGGTGCCGATTGCTTACCTATCCTTGCAGGAAACTTCCTCGGCAGATGGGCTTTATTTCCCGTAAACCTAAAAACCACTTGCACAGACCCGCCTCCCGTGGGACATCTTACTTACTCCCTACCTTGTAATGGGACCCGGTCGATATTGAACTAAAACGTGCCGGACTAAAAGCTGCTACTCACAATGGATGAAACAGAACCTGCAACCGAGGACTCGGTGACTATTAAAAATATACCGCCTACGGTGAAGACCGATATCAGCAAGGATGACGGCACTGGTCCAGCGGTAACGGGTAAGAATAATGCTAACAGTAGCAAGAACAGCCTCTCCAACATGCAAGATATAGAAGAGAAGAATGACGGGATCGTGACGAAATTTTTAAGGACAATCAATTGGATGCCTCCGTGGTGTCGTTACGATCCAAACAAGCCGCCTAAATTTACACTGTCGATGAATATCCTGTTGGCCTTCGTATGTTCAACTTTCACCGCTCCTCAAGTCATGATCCAGATTAACTAGACTTAAACAGCCATACTAACGACTACCTAGAGCACCACATTCACGGTCGCAAACCTCTACTACCCACAGCCCATCCTCAATGTCATCGCCGAAGAGTTCAATGTCACTTATGAGCGCTCCTCCAACGTGGCTGCCCTCTCCCAGGCCGGGTACGCAGCGGGGCTTCTCTTCTTATGTCCCCTGGCCGATATGGTTCCCCGCCGGCCTTTCATCTTATTCTTGATCGGACTTACTGCTACTTTGGTATGAGTGAGACTGAAACTACCCTCTCCCTTCCGTGAAGGAGGGACAGAAAGGGTGCGCTGACGATATGAGATAGTGGATTGGCTTGTGTCTGACTACGAATTTTAATGTTTTCGTTAGTCTGTCGTTTCTGTGCGGAGTAGGGTATGTCGTCCCTGCGCTGCGCCTGTGAGAGTTCGTCGTGTTGATCTGCCGTGTTGATCTGTCGCGTAGGACCGTTACGCCCCAACTCATGCTCCCTCTCGTAGGGGACCTTGCCCCTGCTCATCGTCGCGCCTCGTCGCTTGCTATCGTCGTCTCGGGGCTCGCCTTGGGATTACTCGTTGCCAGGGTTCTCTCTGGTGTTGTAGCCAACTTCACCTCATGGCGGAATATTTATTGGTTGGCATTGGGCGCACAGTACCTGACGTTTCTTCTCCGTAAGTGTCTGGACATATACATCATCTTTTTAGGCTCTAACACCCCTGTACCCATTCACATGCTCTTACAACGAACAGAGATGTAAGGCTTCGCACTGACAGCATCCATTCCAGTCTTCTTCACGCTGCCCGACTATCCAGCCAAGAACCGAGGTCTGGGCTACTTCAAAGGCCTCTGGAAGATGGTCGTGATGGTCGTGCGCGAACCTCTACTGGTGCAAGCCTGTCTGATGGGGTTTATGATCAGCGCCGCGTTCACCAACTTCTGGACAACCCTGACCTTCCTCCTCGCCTCCCCACCGTTTAACTACTCTTCCCTGGAGATCGGACTGTTCGCCTTTATCGGAATAGTTGTTATCAGCCTCTCACCCATATGGTCGCGTCTGATCACCGATAGATTCGTCTTTTTGTTCTCGAGCGTTCTTGGTCTTGGTATCGAACTGATTGGTGTCATTATCGGCACCTTGATCGGTAGCTTCACGGTTGCTGGACCGATACTACAGGCTATACTTATGGGTAACAGATGTCTCGACTAGTTTGCTTGATGGCGATACCCATAGAATGGCTGACTCATTGATACCCAGATTCCGGCTCGACCTTCGTACATACCGCAAACAGAAGCAACATCTACGGCCTCGACCCCAAAGCCCGCAATCGAATCAATACCGTTTACATGGTATTCGCGTTCGCCGGCCAACTAACCGGAACAGCGGCGGGCAATCGGCTTTACGCCGAGGGAGGATGGGTATGGAGTTCCAGCCTGAGCATCGCCGTCATCGGCACGGGCATCATCGTCGGGTTGGCGAGAGGACCCCGGGAAACCGGATGGATCGGCTGGGAGGGAGGCTGGAGTATTAGAAGAGAAACGGGTGCTGCAGAAAAATCCGACACCCAGACTGTGCTGGAAGAAGGCCGTGAACTTCCTGTCAGGGAGAAGAGTGAGACATAGGAAGGGTGCACCAACAATTGATGCTTTATGATAGACCAGGTAGATACAGGCGGCGCGGCAAATGCTAGCGATGTTTTGAGTAAGCCTCTTAGTCTAGACTGCACATTAGTGATATTGTTGAATATCTTAGCTCGGAGTCGAACTTGTTTAGACGCGGGCAAGCGGGGTTTCTACTGAGCCTACGTACGGGCGGCAACAGTGTCTCGTGGGAACGGACAAAAACATGGGAAGTAGGTATGGTCTTGTTAAGAAATGGGAAGATATGCTGCTTATGATCCCAATGTCCATCTCTTCTTTCCATTTACATCCCCCAACGCCATCTGTCTAGGTTTGACCAATGCCCGTGCGTCCCAACTTCATTCTCGTCAAGTCATCCCAGCCCAAACCAAAGCTCACAGAAACGGAGGCAGGGCATACATCATTCCGACAATACCACTTGTACGTGATGCCCGGTAGTAGCACAGAGAACCCCCGTAGCAGGTGAATGTCGAGACCAGGCCGCCATTAAAAAAAAAGAAAAGAACATCGGTATAGGAAGTATTGCTGGGTATATCCCGGTACAATACCACACAGTCGTATTAACCCAAGCCAAGCATTTATTCCATGGTCATAATGCGAACGAACCCTGGTATCTGGCTATGCAACGTTGAACCATATGCCGCACAGAACCTAATAGCCGGCACGAACAGATAAACATAAACTTAAGCATAACCTACTCCCAGACAACCAAAATATAAGAGTGTCTCGAGCCTATTCCTTTATAGGCTCCGCGGTATGTTCTTCTTTCTTGGACCATGCAGAAGACGCCCATCCCATCCAGCTAGCACGCTTATTCTCCTGCTTGTCGACTGCGTTCTCCTGGACGAGTCGTAGCGGACGCGGCTTGTTGCCAGCAAAAGTGGTTGCCTTCTCCGAGCTGGCGGTGCTGGCATGTCCACTACTTGCGCGTGGTGGGCTCGATGCCGTGCCCTCCCCCGCCGAAGCAGAGTCCCCGCTCACGCTGCTGGTTTCGCTTCGCATGCCGGGGAAGTTGCCGGCGCTGGGGGCACCCTGGCCCGACGATGCCATCCGCGGTGTCGAAACACCCGAGAAGAAGGATGCCGAGTTGCGGGGGTTGCTGAGAGCCGGCGACAAGGGACCGTCGGGACCCTTGTACATCGCGTTCACGATGCCGGCAGCGCCCGTGAACTGTTCGCTCATTGGTCGACCGCCACGGCGCGTGCTCTGTGACCGTCCCAGGCCAATTGGAATGCTCGGTGCCGTCTCCGGGTTGTTATGGGCCGAATTCTGTGCTGGAAGCATTGTCATCGGACGTGGCTTGGGGCGGGCAGCGTTTCCACCGATAGCAATCGACTTAGCCCGCTGGAGAAGCGACGCTCCGACGCCTGGTGTCTCGGATGCCGGGGGTGGCGGGAGCTCCTTGTGTACGTTGCCAGCCGGTTTCACATCGGACGACTGGTCGAGGATGTGCTCAAATTCCTGGTGTTGGAGCAGCCGTTCGATAATCTTGTTGATATATAGTGTCAAAGCCTTGTTCTGGTCCTTCATGGCACGAAGCTCGGTCTCGAGCCGTCGTACGGGATCCTCGCCCATCTCGGACTCGTCGGCCATGGAGCCGAGTTCGTCCGCCAGGCTCGTCCCGGGCGTCAACAGTGCACTGCCGGTGCTGCTTCTGCCTTCTAGTGCATTGAGGGCATCTTGGTTGGCGGATACGCCCATGTAGTTGAAGTCACCCTTGCCGAAGTCACCGTGAAGCGTCTTCTCTTGGAGGAGTAGCTGGTACGATTCGTTGTCCTCCATCAGCCGAGCGTTGGCCATCCGAGCCTCCATGAGGAGTCGTTCGACTTCGTGCAACCGCCCGCCACCCTGGTTTTCCGACTCGACTAACTTGATTTGTGCTTCCGCCAGCTCAAGACGCAGTGATTCTATAAGTTTGTCCTTTTGAAGCAGCAGCTTGGAGCTGTTTCGAGAGTCGCTTCGCTCGACTGAGGACGGCGGCGCAAAGTTGCCGCTATCCACACTGGGAGAACTGTTGGTCACTACGGGGATATGTCAGCATGTCTCCTGAATGGTAGGGGGGAGGCAGTTTCACAACGAACGTACCCTGCCTGGCCGGTCGGTTGTCGTCCTCGGCATTGCGTTGGTTTAGTGTGTCCTTGAGGCGGTTGATAATGGTCTGCATTTCCTCCTCCCTGTTGGTCATATCTTCCTTTTCTTTCATCATCGAGCTCCTTTCGGCTTCGTATATAGCTTCCATTTCGCGCATCTGTCTCGCGGCCTCTCTCTTCTCATTTCGGAGGGTTTCGATCTGCTCTTCGTTCTCGTGGGTTCTTTCCTCCAACTTGGCCTGTTCTTTGAGCGCGTCGTCGAGTCGCGACTGTAAGACCTCTGCTTGTTTCCTATATTGTTCAGCCGCGGCGTCGGCCTTATGTAACCGGTCCTTGAGGTCGTCGATCAGAGCCACGGTCTCGGCACGGGCGTCGGCATCTGCTGCCGTCGATATGCTTAACGACGAGGTAGCTCTATGCGCAGCAGCTCTTGCGGATACGGGAGTACCGGTGCGAATGGAGCGAGTTCGTGTAGGGGTGGCACCATTGGGCGGCACATTCGAAGTTGCAGCCGAAGATGTAGGTGTGGATGATCGGTTGGCCCTCGAAGGTGACGATCTACCGTCTGGGGGAGACACTCGTGCAGAGGCTGAAGTAGCCGGCTTCTTAGTGGCAGCAGACATAGTTTTAGATCTTCAAATGTCTAGGAGCCCCAAACAACAAAAACAACAAAAACAAAGGCTGCGAAACATGCAGGTACAGGTGCGGGTGCTCAGCGACGAAGCGGGGACAGCGACGGAATGCAATGGGGATGACGATACTTGAGCCGGACGTTGCTGTGTCGATGGTCAGTTTTAAAATGCGTAGAGAATGCTGAATATCCGGACTGTCTGGACAACTGTCTAAGAGAATAAATTGTATCTGTTGTTTTCCTGTGACTGTCGCAAGACAAGTTACTGGGGTGCCTGAGACAAATTGTTCCATGCACTCTGGTACCTACGTTACTGCAGAGTGGACGTACAGTACCTACCGAAGCCTTCTGCATAGGGGGATAGTCCAAATTTGGATACAGTGCTGCATAAACGATCAGATGATTATTCCGGGAACAACCTGGACATCTCCTACTTGTGGCTGCCCAGCTGTCCTGCCGCTACCGCTAAGGTACCTACCTAGGTACATACCTAGTACCTACTGCTAGCCAGGCGGTGGCGGCGTGGCACCAAGAGCTCCGGAAATGATACAAGTCCTTAATTTAGAGCTTCATGGCCGCTAACCCCGACTAGGTAGGTACTGTGTGTGCCCTGTACAACCTCGTCAACACACGTATGGCGCTCGGACCTGGCACGTTTCCTCGCCACGAGTCAAGCCACAGTTACTCTGAGCGGCTTTTCAGCTTGTTGAGTCAAGTCTGAGGCTGTTTTCTAGATAGACTTGCACGAGGAGAGCTGGTCTAGAATTATGGGGCGGTATCCCTTCTCATTCCATTACTCCTTGAAACGATAACACGGCATGACGAAGCACGACAAAGGAAACCAGAAGACAGCGACTGAAACTTTGGATGGCCTGCGGCTTAATTCTCAAAAACGAAGTTACTATGAACATAGAGGCGAACAGAGCTCAAGACGCGCACGTTGGAAGATACGACTGGGCAAGACGGTATTGCTTGGCAGAGTTGTATTGGGTATCACAAGACATCATACTTGATGTCCAGCTTTATATGACGCCCGGAAATGGATCCGTGACGTCGTTTCCGTTGCTAGACTATAATGATCATGATTTCTGTGATAATGTCGCTCATGTATAGAGGACACACGGATCCTAGCAATCAAAGCACTTCAAGCTCGTGCCTATTCTACCGACTCCCAAACAAAAAGCGTCCAAGTCTACTTTCAGGTTGGCGCTTAAGCCTGCTGGTCGCTGAGGATATCCGAGTCACCAGCATCTAGGATGGTCATGGTGGAGCAGGAGTACAGCTTTCCGACTGTGACGGGCTGTGTCAGCGATGGGCGCGCAGGCTGCGGCGGGGTCGAAAGACCAATGTCTTTGGAGATAACTTACGGGAAGTTCCAAGTTCAATCTATTGACACACATACAAGTTAGCAGACGGTTTACCCTCCAAAGCCCGACCTAGGCTTTTTCTCTGGGTAAGAATAGCAGAGCGAGACTGCCATCCCATGCGACTCATCCACAGGGTAAGAGCGCAAACAGATTCAACCAAAGGTAGCTCATCACGTTCCATGGGAATTACTTACGTTGGTACCCTCAAAGCTATGCGAAAGCGATAGGGGTTAGCAATCATCGTATCTCGAGGCGAATTGAAGTAGAATTTTCGATCCGAAGAGCATTCACGGCAGTAGGGTTGCATACTGATGGACGGGAGTCTTGGAAAGCATAGAGTAGTACTCTGCAGCAAGTTAGTTGAGCAGTTCAAGTCTCAGACCGCGAACATAGGCCACTTACCAAGCTCGGACTTGCGTAGAGGAGGGGTGTTGGAGGCGACTGATTAGGCGAGTTAGTCTCTGTCGAAGGCAGAAATACGTCCTTCAAGGCGTGTGCGCAGCCATGGACATGGTGCAAGAGAAAGCTTCGGGTTTACGAACTGATCACCAGCTTGGCCTTGCCCGAACGCAGGCTCTTAATGGCTATAGATGCGATTAGCTTCGAACAGACATTGAACGAGTCGTCCTCGGGATTATTGACGTACAGGACTTGTAACCAAGAGTGACCTTGCCACTGTAGCACTCCGGAGTTAGTGCCAAAGTTCTCGATATAGCCCAACCGCAGGTGTTGCGTATCGAGTTCGCGGATTTTCGGCGATTCCCAAGCCATTAGGGCTGGTCGTTCGTTGCTCACCTCTTCATTACAAGGGCCAACTTGCTGTTGATCTATATAACCAGTAAAAAGTCAGTCAAAGCTGTTCCATATTGCAACGCTAAAGACATCGATTCTTCGGACACCCAATTCAAGAGTTGACGCGGGAGGGTTAACGAACGGAGTTGGCATCCTTTCTGGTCTTCTTGCCGGCCATTGTTGCTGATTGAAGTCTCGGTCTTTACTGACGGTCGTTGACTTTACTTTGGTCGTTGGTGTTGACAGAAGAGAGTCGAAAGGATCAGGTTGTTGAAGGAAAGGCAAGGTGAACAAATGCAGATATCGTATCAGCCCTCTATTTCTTTTTTCCTTTACTGCATTCGGGCTTAACCCAGAATTTTGATTGGGTTGGAGGGGCTCCGTTCACTGTGAGCCACAACCCACCTAACAAATTCATTATTGCGCCCGTGCGAATAAAAGCCCTAACCCCACCTGGTCTCCCGACAATGTGGGATGAGCCAATGGGATCGATTTTGCCGGCCCCACCACCTGTGACTCGCCTGCTTTGAAATCAACTCTGGATTTTGCCATCTGCTGAGACTTCAAAGAGGACGGCTGGGCTTCCTTCAAATCAAACCCATCTTGTCGATTGACATCACACCCAACCTCAACAAACCCACGTCAAGGAAAGATCAGACAAGATGGCGCGTCGTCCCGCTCGTTGCTACCGATACTGCAAGAACAAGGTAAGAATCACAAAAGCCATGAGACTGCATATCGATCTTTGCATTGTCCCGACCAGATAGCGGATTCATGCGTCATATCCTACCTCTTCGCAGTTGTTGGAGCTTGCGCAGATTTAGGATTATCGGCATACGCAGAATGGCTGTTGGAAACGGGAACCTCAATCATCAAAGTCATCGAGCTCTTAACTGACAAACAATGTGATAGCCGTATCCCAAGTCGCGGTTCAACCGTGGTGTCCCCGACCCCAAGATCCGCATCTTCGATCTCGGCCGCAAGAAGGCGAACGTCGATGACTTCCCTCTCTGCATCCACATGGTGTCCAATGAGTACGAACAGCTGAGCTCCGAGGCCCTCGAAGCCGCCCGTATCTGCGCCAACAAGTACTTGGTTAAGCAGGCCGGAAAGGAAGGTTTCCACCTCCGTGTCCGCGCCCACCCTTACCACGTCGTCCGTATCAACAAAATGTTGTCGTGCGCCGGTGCCGATAGACTGCAAACCGGTATGCGTGGTGCCTGGGGCAAGCCCAACGGAACTGTTGCCCGTGTCAACATTGGTCAGATCCTGCTGAGCGTTCGCACTCGTGATTCCAGTAAGTCGACTTGTTT